>ENA-OSAI01000207-OSAI01000207.1-marine-sediment-metagenome-genome-assembly--contig:-NODE-207-length-33040-cov-11.997271_pt1 | contig 33040 bp, 27 predicted proteins | sample MGYA00237871_ERZ529316 | MGnify/ENA primary metagenome ERZ529316 (study PRJEB26369, sample SAMN03142814) | marine sediment metagenome | biome: marine; feature: borehole; material: sediment...
TCTGCTGTTTGTATTCTTTGAGGATCTCTTTTGATGAGTATTCATTATCAGGGATGTTTGTTATGAGCACAAAACAGCTGAGACGCTCTCTTGTTTTTTGAACGGCTTTTTCATCAGTTGTGTATTCAACTTCTAAACGGTATCTGGTAACTATATCGGGATTACCGTTTTTGGGTGGACGCCCGGGTTTTCGTTTTTGTTCAGTGACTATCCTGCCCGTTAAAGGATAATACTCACTCTGGTGACCCTTGATAAACTCTTTTAACGCATCTTCTGCATCAGGCTCACATGCAAAGCTCTGTTTGTGTATCTTTTTGATTGCTTTTTTTGAGTTGATCTTCTTCTTTTTTAAGCCGTTTTTCAAGTCCCTTTGCCTTATGCCCATCAAGCTTGGGTGAACGAACCACAACGAAACGGTATTTCCTGCTATAAAGAACCTCTGTAACGCTCTGTAATCTGCAAGATGCTGCATCCTTTTTAGGACCGGCTTCAGCTATCTTGTTTAGAACCCTTGCCAGGTGATAGTCCGTTAAATTCTCGGGTTCGATGCCTTTGTCAAACAAATTTTCGGTATCCATACCTGAAAGTGCATTTCTGCAAGTGTTATCAGCGTTTTTGTGTTTTGTTATCACGAATTCAGGACTTAGATTAGTCTTCCTTATTTAGGAAGGCTTTTTTATTTAGAAATGATGCTTTTTTATAAAACACAGAAGAAAATTCCATGTTACCAAAGTAGTAAAAACATCAGAGCTTGAGAAGTTATTAGCTCAAAATGGGGTTTAAGGAACCAAACAATGGCTATTTTCGTCTATATAAAAATAAGGAGGTTTTAGGCAGTAACGAAACAAAAGAAAAATTTGAATGCCTTATAAATTAATATTAGTGATAGGAGAGTGTTAATATGGGGACTATAAAGGGGCGAATAGGAGGTTCTATTGGCGGATATGATCTCAATGCGAATGTTACAGAAACCAGAATTACCGGAAGAATCGGTGGCCTGATTTTCGGTAGTGATATAAACCTGGAATACTCCATAGAAGAGGGTTATATTAGAGGACGAATCGGGGGTGTATTTATTGGGAGAGATGTTACTGGAGAGATCAGTCGAGACAGCGTTTCAGCGAGAATCGGTGGAGCTGTAGATGGGAATACCCTGGAGCTATATGTTCGGGATAAAACTGTACACGGGCGCTGTGGAGGCGAGGTGGTAGGGTTTGATATTGACGTGCAATTTGAAGGTAATAGTGCTGTCGGCCGGCTCGGGGGCGATTTTATTGGTATGGATATTCGGGCTGAAATTGCCGATGTAGAACCAATAATTGCGGCTGTAATGTTTGCTATAACCTACTACATTTATAAGGTGAATCACAGAAACAGCGGAGGTAGTTCGGGAAGTAAATAGGCCTAATAACAAAGCCGAAGGAAAGTGATTAAAGTGAGCTTTGTTCCTTTTAGTTTGCTTGTTGCTGGTAAGTTTGTTTTAGGAACAGCAGTTTCGTGGATAGTTTTGTTATTTATATCGAGTGCTTTATTTCAGACTTCTTTTCGGGAAGGGTCTTGTTTTTAACTAAAAAAACCATATTGTTCTATAACACCCCCATTTTGTAAAAATTTCAATAATGGTCAAACAATTAAACATGCTAGAATTAAGGATAGGCTTAGTAGAATTCTGCTGTAGCCTATCCCAATCTTTTTTTTGGCCGTTTAATGTTTTTAAGGATTAATGAATGATGCTGAATTGGCGGGATAGCCATATTTGTTTTCATCTTTATTTTTTTTTATCACTGGAGGAAGGATTTTACTTGTCGGTAGAGAATAATAGATTAAAGTGGTAGAATGTGGAGGGAAGTGGAGTAAAACGTCCGGGTTGGAGTGAATGGCCTTGTTCATGGGAGAATTCCAGCATACAGTTGATAAAAAGGGCCGCTTGATTATGCCGGCCAGATTCAGAGAGGGTTTGAGTCAGGGGTTTATTGTAACGAAAGGTCTTGACCACTGTCTGTTTGTGTATCCAAGGGAAGAATGGTTTAGCATAGAAAAAAAATTGAAGACTCTGCCCTTTACTCAAAAAGAAGCCCGGGCATTTGTTAGATTTTTCTTTTCAGGAGCTGTCGAATGCGAATTAGACAAGCAGGGGAGGGTGCTTCTTCCCAACAACCTAAGGGAGTATGCAGAGATACAGAAAGATGTTGTGGTGATAGGTGTTTCTTCCCGTGTAGAGATTTGGAGTAAAGAGAATTGGGAAAAATACAGTAGTGAAGCGGAGTTATCATATGAAGAAATTGCCGAAAAGATGGTTGAATTGGGAATTTGATATAAAGGTGTGGTAAACATGGAATTTGAACACAAACCAGTAATGTTGAAGGAGGTTTTAGAGCTATTAAATTGTAAGCCGGAAGGCGTATATGTAGATTGTACCCTTGGTGGTGGCGGTCATGCTGAGAAGATATGTGAAAACATCTTCCCTGATGGATTGTTGATAGGGATTGATCGGGATCTTGATTCAATAGAAGCTTCTAAAAAAAAACTTGAACGGTATAAGAACAACATTGAACTTGTGCATGATAACTTTGGAAACATAAAAAAAATCGTCAACAGTTTGGGTATAGAAAAGGTTGATGGAATTTTGTATGATTTGGGGGTTTCCTCTTATCAGCTTGATAATCCTGGAAGGGGTTTTTCCTATAAATTTGATGCCCCCTTGGATATGAGAATGGATCAAACCGGCGGCAAAACGGCGCGGGAACTTATTAATGAGCTTTCAAAAGAAGAATTGGCAGCTATAATACAGAGGTTTGGTGAAGAGAAATGGGCCTCTAGAATCGCTAAATTTATTGTTGAAAGACGAAAACAAAGAGAAATAAAAACCACGCAAGAATTGGTAAAAATAATAAAAAAGGCTATACCCATTAGGAGCCGACAGAAAGGGCCTCATCCTGCCAAAAGGACTTTCCAGGCCCTGAGGATTTTCATTAACGATGAGTTGGAGTGTTTAAAACAGAGCTTGTATGATGCAATAGATCTTTTAAAACCTAAAGGGAGGATCTGTGTTATAAGCTTTCACTCCCTGGAAGACAGGATTGTGAAAAAAATATTCCTTGAAAAAGAGTCTGAGTGTGAATGTCCTCCAGACTTTCCTATATGTGTTTGTGATAAGAAGAAAGAGCTGGAGATTTTGACTAGAAAGCCCCTGACACCAGGACCCAATGAAATTAAAAACAATGCACGAGCCAGGAGCGCAAAACTTAGAGCAGGTGAAAAAGTGGATTGTTCTAAACCAAAGGGAGAGTGAATAAAGTGTTAATAACAGAAAAGAAAAAGCACTTTGAGCAAACATATCCAGGGGTATATTCTGTTCAAAAGACCTCTACAAAAGCAAAAAGCTTTAAATTGGTTGTAGGTATTATTTTGATTATTGTTATAGGTTTTATAATCTTAACCAGAAATGTATATATTGTTGAGGCAAACTATAGATTGCAGGCTTTAGAGAAGAAACTCGATTTTATTAAAAAAGAAAATGAGAAACTTAAAGTTAAACTAGCCGAATTAAAATCTTATGATAGAATAGAATATATTGCGAAAACTAAGTTGCATATGATCGAACCTTCAGAAGAACAGGTGGTAATAATTAACCCCGAGTATGCTATGAAAGATTGCCAAAACAAGAATAATACTCAGATTTCAACGAACGCTGATAAAAGGGATAATAATAACACGAGAAACATTCTTTCCGTTGTTTTAAAGAACATTTTTAAAGACTAAATTCCCCCTCTGGTTTTGCAGGAGGTTGTAATAATTGGCGGTGACGAATCTTGTTGTAAAAAAACGGTTGGTGTTTAGTTTGCTCGTGATTTGGCTGGGGTTTATTATTATAACAGGCAGACTTGCATGGATTCAGTTGGTAAGGGGTGAAGAGCTTCAGAGGATGGCTGCTGATCAGTGGGTGCAGGAAATACCTGTTGAACCCAAAAGGGGCACAATCTATGACAGGAACGGAAAACCCCTTGCAATAAGTGCAAGTGTACACACAATTGTAGCTTATCCTCCTGAAATAAAGGATCCAGCTGAGATAGCCCGGAAACTTTCAGAAGTACTTGATATGAATTATGAAACGGTGTATAAAAAATTAACCCAAAGAAAGGCTTCTGTGTATATAAAGCGCAAAGTGGAGGATGAAGTTGCTAATGCTGTGCGCAAATTAGAAATTAAAGGAGTAGGCTTTGCTGAAGAAAGTAAAAGATATTACCCTGATAGGAATCTGTTGTCCCATGTTTTGGGTTTTACAGGTATAGATAGCCAGGGTCTGGATGGTATAGAATTTTATTATGACAAATATTTACGTGGATTTCCGGGAAGAATTGTTTCTGAGACGGATGCGTTGAGTAGAGAGATTCCCTTCGGTTCTCAGCAATACATTCCTCCCCGAAATGGTTATGATCTGGTGCTGAATATAGATAAAGTTATTCAACACTTTGCTGAAAGAGAACTTGAAAAGGCATTAGTCAAGCACAAAGCCAAAAGGGGTAGCGTCATAGTAATGGATCCACAAACTGGAGAAATTCTGGCATTGGTTAACAAACCCGATTACGACCCTAACAATTATGCCGAATATTCTCCGAAAATCTGGAGGAATGCTGCCGTTTCAGATGTGTATGAACCGGGTTCGACTTTCAAGATTATTACAGCTGTCGCTGCCCTTGAAGAAGGAGTTGTAAAGCCCAATGATAGATTTTATGACTCCGGTTATGTAATTGTCAGTGGTGAGAGAATAAGGTGCTGGAAGCAGGGGGGACACGGAAGTCAGACATTTGTAAATGTAGTGGAAAACTCATGTAATGTTGGTTTTGTTAATGTGGCTCAGAAATTGGGTAAAGAAAGTTTTGTAAAATACATAAAGGGTTTTGGCTTTGGCAAACAAACGGGCATTGATTTGCCAGGAGAGGCGAAAGGCATATTTGCCCCTGAGAAGATTGGCCCTGTTGAGCTGGCAACCATTTCCTTTGGGCAAGGAATTTCAACAACCCCCCTTCAAATGGTCAGGGCGATTTCAGCAATAGCTAATGGAGGAAAACTTGTTAAGCCCATGATTGCCAAAGGGTTAAAGGATGAAGAAGGTAGAGTTATACACAAATTCATGCCGCGCTACACAAAACAGGTGATATCCCAAAAAACTGCTGATGAGATGAAACAAATACTGGCGAGTGTTGTTGCCAATGGTACCGGCAGTAGAGCACAGATAAAAGGTTATAGTGTAGCAGGGAAAACAGGTACAGCTGAGAAGTATGCACCAGGAAAATACGTGGCATCTTTTATCGGTTTTGCCCCTGTAGATAATCCGAGAATAGCAATGATTGTAGTGATAGATGAACCTCAGGGTATATATTACGGAGGCCAGGTGGCTGCACCGGTGTTTCAAAAAATAATGAAAGATGCCCTTTTACATCTTAAAGTTAAACCCCAGGAAGAACACAATGAACTGCCAGAGAAAATAATGGTTCCAAAGGTTGAGGGTTTAAATATTCAGGATGCAACAACGATATTAATAAAGAACAATTTAAAATTTGATATAAAGGGCGAGGGCATTATTGTTAAGAAACAGTATCCTCCTCATGGAAGCGAGGTTCCTGCTGGAGCTAAAGTGATTCTTACTTTAAAAAACCATGTTATATCAAAGGATTTTGTGATATTACCTGATTTAAAGGGTAAAAGTATAAGAGAGGCCAGCCAGATTCTGCACTTTATGGATTTACAGCTTGAAATAGAAGGAGAGGGCTTTGCTATAAAACAGGAACCATTACCTGGAACCAGAGTTAAAAAAGGTAGTATAATAAAGGTATATTTTGAACCTATCAAAACAGAATAAGGGTTGGGGTTGGGGTGACCTGTTTTCCAGCTCTAACCCTTTCATTTTAAACAGCTATTCTGAATAATGAGCATCAAACTTGTTAAAAATATTTCGAAGAGGTGAAGGAGCATGGTGGATATTTATCAAATTATAGACATTTTAAAAAACATAAAAGGAATAAAAGGGAACAAAAGTGTTCGTGTATCCGGAATAACCTATGATTCAAGAAGGGTCAACAAGAATTGCCTTTTTGTAGCGGTAAAGGGATTTGTGCATGATGGTCATGATTTTATGGAAGAAGCTGTTTCAAAAGGAGCAGCTGCCGTTATATGTGAAAATTTTAATGAAAATCTTCCTGATACCGTGTGCCAGATTGCTGTTACAGATAGCCGAGAAGCCCTTGCTTATGCATCAAAAGCTTTTTATGATAATGTTAGTGACAGGTTGAAACTTATAGGAGTAACGGGTACCAATGGGAAGACCACAACCACGTATTTGATTAAAAAGATTCTTGAGAACAGTGGTTGTAAAGTGGGTTTAATAGGAACCATTTCTGTGAAAATAGGGGATCGGGATATTCCTACAGAAAGAACTACTCCTGAGGCTTCGGATTTACACCATCTTTTTTATCAAATGCATCAAGAGAGTGTTAAATACGTTGTTATGGAAGTTTCATCTCATTCCCTTGAACTTCATAGAGTAAAAGGATGTTGCTTTGAAGCAGGAATATTTACCAATATGTCTCAGGACCACCTGGATTTCCACAAAAGTATGTCTGCTTATTATAAGGCTAAAAAAAAGCTTTTTCTGCAGTCAAAAAGAGCTATAATAAACAAGGATGATTTTTATGGAAAAAAATTGATTGCAGAACTTGCGATACCTGTGTTTACTTATGGGATTGGCAAAGATGCAGATGTAGTTGCTAGGGGCATTCAAATAAGCTCTAAAGGAGTCGAGTTTACCGTTGAAGCAGGGAATGAGGCCGCAAAGATGTTTTTGAGAGTTCCAGGAAAATTTAGCGTCTATAATGCTCTGGCAGCTACAACAGCATGTTTTGCTCTGGGAATAGACTTGAACACTATAAAAAACGGTTTGTTTCAGGTTGAGGGTGTGTCGGGGCGTTTCGAATTGATTGATGAGGGTCAGGGTTTCGCTGTAATTGTTGATTATGCCCACACACCTGATGGCCTGCAGAACATCCTAAATACTGTAAAGGAATTTGCTTCAGGCAAAATCATTACTGTTTTTGGATGTGGAGGAGACCGGGATAAAAACAAGAGACCCAAAATGGGCAGGATTGCAGCGGAGTTGAGTGATTTGTGCATCATAACCTCTGACAATCCCAGGAGTGAGGACCCAAAGGAGATTATTAGGGAGATAGAGGAAGGAGTTAAACCAGTAACTAAAAATTATGTTAAAATAGTTGATAGAAGGGATGCCATAGAGTATGCGATTAATACGGCACAGGCTAAAGATGTGGTAATAATTGCAGGCAAAGGGCATGAAACCTATCAGGTAATAGGAAACAAAAAAATACCTTTTGATGATAGAGAAATAGCGAGAGAAATGATCAGGAGGAGGCTTAAATGTTAACAATTGAAGAAATAGTTAAAACCCTGGGCGGAAAATTAAATAATGGTGATTTGCAAGCAGTGGTATCTGGAGTGTCAACAGATACCAGAACCATAAAAAAAGGTGAGCTGTTTATACCCTTGATAGGGGAGAATTTTGATGGTCATGATTTTGTTGAAGAGGCATATAAAAAAGGTGCTGTGGGGAGTCTTACTCAGAAGCAAATCGAAACACACAGGGGTTTTAAAAACTTGATACATGTTGAGGATACCCTTGAAAGCCTGCATAAGCTTGCTGCTTATTACAGAAAAAAATTTGATGTTCCCTTTGTTGCTGTTACAGGAAGTAGTGGGAAAACAACTACAAAGGAAATGATTAGCAGCGTACTTTCTCAGCGAAAAAAAGTTTTGAAGAACCAGGGAAATTATAATAATCACATTGGTCTGCCTCTTACTGTATTTAAATTAGACACCAGCATACAGGTTGGAGTAGTGGAAATGGGTATGAGCAGTTTGGGTGAGATCGAAAAGCTATCCCGAATAGTGAAGCCCCATGTTGCAGTGATTACAAACATAGGTACAGCTCATATAGAGAAGTTGGGTTCAAAGGAGCAGATTTTGAAAGCCAAGACAGAAGTTTTCCAAGCCATGGATGCCAGAGGTATTGCTGTATTGAACGGTGATGACGTATTGCTTTACAGCTATGGCAGGAATTTAAAGCTTAGAAAATATTTCTTTGGTTTTAAAAGGGGAGATTTTCAGGCGTTAAACCTAAAATCCCATGGCTTGAGGGGTATTGAGTTTGATATAAAAACTAAGGACAAAATTTTAAAGGATTTTTATCTACCCCTCCCGGGCAAACACAATGTTTACAACGCATTGGCTGCTGTGTGTGTGGGAATGGTTTTCGGATTATCTCCTGAAGAGATAAAAGAGGGGTTAAAACAAACTAAAAGGGAAAAAATGAGATTGGAAATTTCCCGGGGAATAAAAAATTGTACCATCATCAATGATACCTACAATGCCAATCCCGATTCTATGAAAGCTGCGCTAGATGTGCTGGTTGAACTGGCGGCTTCTGCAAGAAAAAGCAGAAAAATCGCCGTGCTGGGTGATATGCTGGAAATGGGGGAATGGGCCCCTCCCTGGCACATGGAAGTTGGAAAATACGCTGCTCAAAAAGGAGTGGATTTATTAATAACAGTAGGTAAAACGGCTAAATTTATTGCTGAAGGTGCGTTGGAAGCAGGGATGGATAGCAGCAACATTACTTCCTTTATAAATAATGAAGACGTAATTGAGTTTTTGAAAACAAATTTGAGAGAAAATGATAAAATTTTAATAAAAGGTTCTAGAGGAATGAAAATGGAACAAATAGCAGAAACTTTTATTGGCAGGGAGAGGATTAAATGATCTTGTTTCCACTACTGATAGGGTTTTGTATTGCTGCCTTTGGTGGATTTTTTTTAATCCCTCTTTTAAGGAAGATGAAATTCGGCCAGCAGGTGAGAAGCCAGGGGCCCAAGAGACACTATTTAAAAAGTGGCACCCCAACAATGGGAGGTCTCATTTTCTTAATATCTGCAGCTTTAACGGTTTTGGTGTTTTCCTGGAGGGATCACAGGATTTTCATTGTTCTATTATCCACCTTTGGTTTTGGCTTGATAGGTTTTGTAGATGACTTTATAAAGATTGCCCTTAAACGGCCACTGGGATTGAGGGCAACACATAAAATAATTGTTCAAATTCTTCTGGCAACATTTATCAGCTATTATGCTGTTGCAATGTATCCTGATGTTTCCAACATGGCTGTGCCCTTTTCGAATATGACTTTAGATTTGGGATTGATGTTTGTGCCCTTTTCTGTTTTTGTTTTTATTGGCAGTGTAAACAGTGTGAACCTTACTGATGGTCTCGATGGGCTTTTGGCAGGTATAGCCATAATAGTTTTAGCTGCATATGCGGCTATATGTTTTACGTTACAATACAGCAATCTTGTGGTGTTTTGTTTGGGTTTTATAGGAGGCTTATTGGGTTTTCTACTCTATAACAAGTATCCTGCTTCCGTTTTTATGGGTGATACCGGTTCTTTTGCTATCGGAGGGGCAATTTCAGGTCTTGCAGTGCTTACAAAGACTCAGTTACTCCTGCCTCTAATAGGATTTGTTTTTGTTGTAGAAGCATTATCTGTAATAATTCAAGTAGTATTTTACAGGTTTTTCGAAAAAAGGGTGTTTAAAATGAGCCCTATTCACCATCATTTCGAGCTAAGCGGCTTAAATGAACCTCAAGTAGTTTTCGGCTTTTGGTGTACCGCTTTTGTTACAACATTATTGGGCTTGCTTGCTTTTTATATGTAGAAGGGGGGGTATAGCTTAATGAAATTCAGGAACAAAAACATCCTGGTAATAGGAATGGCTAGAAGCGGTATAGCAGCTGCCCATGTATTGAAGGAACTGGGTGCCAATGTTACGGTAAATGATATAAAGCCATATGAAGAAGTTAAAAAAGAAGCAGACTGTTTGCGAAAAGCGGGGATTGTTACTGTAACAGGTGGTCATCCATTAAAAGTATTGGAAAACAAAGATTTTATTGTTGTAAGTCCCGGTGTTCCCATGGACATACCTTTGTTAGAAGAAGCTAAGAAAAGGAGTATTTCCATATACAGTGAAATAGAAATCGGGTATCGATTAACACAGGGAAAGATTATAGCTGTTACAGGAACCAATGGAAAAACAACTACAACCACTCTGGCAGAAGAAATCTTAAAAAACTCTGGAATTGAGGCTGTAGCAGCGGGCAACATAGGTATACCTTTAATACAGGTTGCAAAAAAAGTCAGTTCGGATGGTTATTTGGTTGTTGAAGTAAGCAGTTTCCAGCTCCAGGGGATAGAAAAATTTAAACCCAGGATAAGCATAATACTTAATATTACAAAAGATCATCTGGATAGACACAAAACTTTTGAAAATTATGCAGCGGCGAAAGCCAGAATATTTGAAAACCAGGATTATGATGATTATACCATATTAAATGAAGACGATGCACTGGTCAGAAGCTTTGCTTCGAAAACCAGGGGTAAAACAGTGTTTTTCAGTCGAAAGAAACAGCTGGATTATGGGGTTTTTGTTAAAAATAATGTGATAGTAGTCAAAGATTTCAACAGCATTTATCCTGTGTGCAGGGTTGAAGAAATTGGTATAAAGGGAAATCACAATTTAGAAAATGTTCTGGCATGTGTGGCTATTGGATGGTTATGTGGAGTTAATTTTAATACTATGGCTGAGACTTTGAAGGATTTTAGAGGAGTTGAGCACCGCCTTGAATATGTGGATACAATCGGTAGAGTAAAATTTATAAATGATTCAAAAGGAACAAATCCTGAAGCAGCTATGAAAGCTATTGAAGCAGTTGATGAACCAATTGTTTTGATTGCTGGAGGAAAAGATAAAGGTAGCGATTTTGACGAGTTTGTTAAGGCCTTTGAAAACAAAGTTAGAGCAATGATAGTGTTAGGTGAAACAGCTGAAAAGCTGGTTCAAACGGCCAAAGCCCTTGGTTTCAGACATGTTGTTAAGGTGAAAAGCATTGAGGAGGCTGTAGAGAAGGGTTTCCAACTGGCAAAACCAGGCTGGTGTGTGTTATTATCACCGGCATGTGCGAGCTGGGATATGTTTAAAAGCTTTGAAGAAAGAGGCAATGTGTTTAAGGAGAGTGTTAAGTCCTTAAGGAGGAAAAATAATGTCTCCTGAAAAAAACCACACAGACTACCCTCTGATAGTAATTGTAATCGCCCTTTTAGGTGTAGGGACAGTAATGGTATTGAGTTCAAGTGCCGTGTGGGCATATTACAAACACAATGATAGCCTGTATTTTCTGAAAAGACAGATGTTATGGGTTGTTCTGGGTTTTGTCACCATGTTCTTTTTAAGCAGCTATAATTACTGGAAATTAAAAAAGCTATCGAAAGTAATTCTTTTTATTACAATAGTGATGTTGATAGCGGTGCTAATACCCGGTATAGGGGTAGAAATCAATTATGCCAGGAGATGGATAGGTTTTGGGTCACTGACATTTCAACCATCTGAATTTGCCAAATTGAGTATGATCATTTATTTGGCTAGCAGTTTGAGCAGAAAACGGGAATACCTGGAAAATTTTTTTGTTGGAGTAGCTCCAATTTTAATTGTTCTTGGAGTTATTTGTAGCCTGATACTGATTCAACCGGATTTGAGTACTGCTGTTATCATAGCTGTAACAGTTATGGTGATGTTGTTTGCAGGAGGCACGAAAGCATCTCACTTAGTGGGGTTAATGTTTTTGAGTGTGCCGGCTGGAATTTTTTTAGTTTTGAGTGAGGAATACCGCAGGGAAAGATTTTTTTCTTTTCTTAATCCATGGGCCGATAAACAGGATGCCGGTTATCACATAATCCAATCCCTTTATGCTCTGGGTTCTGGAGGTTTGCTGGGAGTCGGGCTGGGTCAAAGCCGGCAGAAGTTTTTTTACTTACCGGAACCCCAAACGGATTTCATTTTTGCTATCCTTGGTGAGGAGTTAGGATTTATAGGTGGTCTTTTGGTTATTTTGTTGTTTGCGCTGTTTGTATGGAGAGGATGTAAAATTGCGCTGGCTGCTCCTGATTATTTTGGATGTGTACTTGCTTTTGGTATAACGGCTTTGATAGGAATTCAGGCATTGATAAATCTTGCGGTTGTTACCGCATCTATGCCTGTTACTGGAATGCCTCTTCCCTTCATAAGCTTTGGTGGTTCATCTATGGTTATAACAATGGGGGGTGTGGGTATATTATTAAATATAGCCAAACACACCAATAATTAGTAAAGGAAGGATTCTATGAGGGTAATCATAACAGGAGGAGGTACCGGAGGCCATATTTATCCCGGTATTGCTATTGCAAAAAAACTAAAAACGAAATGGAAAGCTGAAATACTTTTTGTTGGCAGCAAGAACGGCCTGGAAAACGAACTGGTACCCCAGGCGGGGTTGAATTTAAAAACAATAACAGTCAAGGGATTCAGGCGCAAACCTAGTTTGGATGTTTTAATGACTTTTTTCCTTATGTTTAAGGGTTTTTGGGAAGGGAAGCAAACAATTGAAGAATTTAAACCTGATGTTGTTATTGGAACAGGAGGTTATGTATGTGGACCTGTAGTTTTGGCAGCAAGCTTGTCAGGCATTCCCACAATGATACATGAGCAGAACTCCATACCAGGTGTTACCAATAGAATTCTTTCCAGATTAGTTGATAAGATCGCTGTGAGTTTTACCGATTCAATAAGCTATTTTCCTACAGATCGAAAAAAGATTAAGCTGACAGGAAATCCTGTTAGAACTGAGGTTTTTAAAGTTACAAAAGAGGAGGGAATTAGAAGGCTAAACCTCGACCCTGATAAAAAGACAGTCCTTGTGTTTGGCGGAAGCCGGGGTGCAAAAATAATTAATGATGCAATGGAAACCGTTATCAAGGAGAATTTGAGTTCGAATAAACTTCAGATAGTTCACATAACGGGGAAGAAACACTATAATGATTATATCGGGCGGTTCAAAAGGCAGGGAATAGATACTTCAGCATATGGGAATATTAAAGTTGAACCTTATATATACGATATGCAGTATGCACTGGCAGCCGCAGATTTGATTGTATCCAGAGCGGGGGCTATGACTATTGCAGAAATAACAGCTTTAGGAAAACCTTCTATACTGGTTCCATTAAAAATTGCTGCAAATGATCATCAGAAAACCAATGCATTAAGCTTAAAGAGAAAACATGCAGCAGAAGTAATTCTAGAAGAGGATTTAACGGGTAAAATGTTAAATAATAAAATTAAAGAATTAATTTTCGATGAGAAGAAATTAAATTTAATGGCCCAAAACAGCAGGAAACTGGGCAAACCAAATGCAACAGAGAAAATATGTGAAATGATAATTTCCTTGCTTCAGTGATTTTTTATATGTACAAGCATGAACTACATGTAACAAAAAATTAACTATTACATAATATAACTATTACATAATGTAAAATGAAACATTGCATTGTTTGGAAGGAGAGGAAGGAAGGTTGTTACACAATTATAAACGCATTCATTTTATAGGTATTGGCGGAACAGGAATGAGTGGTATTGCAAAGATACTATTGGAAATGGGTTATGATGTTTCTGGTTCTGACCTAAAAAATTCTGAGATTATCGACAGACTTAGAAAAATGGGTGCTCAAATTTATATAGGGCATAAACCATCTAATGTGGATGGTTCAGATTTGGTAGTAGTTTCCTCAGCCATCCCGGATGAAAATTTAGAGTTGGTTGCAGCAAGGAAGAGCGGGATTAAAATACTACATAGGGCAGATGTGCTGGGACTGCTAATGAAAGAAAAGCGGAGTATTGCTGTTACCGGAGCTCATGGTAAAACAACAACAACCTCGATGATATCCTTGATTTTGGAAAAAAACAATTTTGATCCAACGATATTAATAGGAGGAGAGTTAAACGATATTGGAGGGAATGCAAGTCTAGGGAAGGGAAAGTATATTGTTACAGAAGCTGATGAAAGTGATGGAAGCTTTCTCAAATTGAATCCCGATATTATCGTTGTAACTAATATAGAAAATGATCATCTGGATTATTATAAAACAATGGATAACCTCTTAAATGCCTTTGAAACCTTTATCGAAAAAATTCCTGATCATGGATTTGCTGTTGTGGGTGTAGATAATGAAAATGTGAGCAATCTAATCAAAGAAATTCCTGATAAAAACATAATTTCTTTTGGTATTAATACAAAGGCTGATTATACTGCTGCAGAAATAGAATTTAAAGGTTTAAAAACCTTCTTCAGTGTTTTATACAAAGATCAAAAACTGGGTGAGATTCACCTGCAGGTACCTGGGCTGCATAATGTTTATAATGCCATTGCTTCTTGTGCTTTGGGACATCAGATAGGTTTGACAATGGATAAAATCAGCAGCAGTTTAAAAGATTTTACAGGTGTGCAGAGGCGATTTCAGATAGTGGGGAGTTTTGATAATATAAAAATTATAGATGATTACGGACATCACCCCACTGAAATTAAAGCAACCCTGAGTGCGGCAAAAAATTGCAAACCTGCCAGAATTGTAGCAGTTTTTCAGCCTCACAGGTATACAAGAACCCATAATCTGTATCAGGAATTTGGAGATGCTTTCACTGATGCCGATGTTGTTATATTAACCGATATTTATAGTGCCGGTGAAAAACCTATTCCGGGGGTAAGTGCTGCTTTAATAAAGGATTCTATTGAGAGCAAGACTAAAAAGGAAGTTATTTTTATTGAAAACAAGGACAATATAGTAAATTTTTTAACTCAGATATTGCAGCCAGGAGATTTTATCCTTACCATTGGTGCTGGTGATGTGTGGAAGGTTTCAAAAGATCTGGTAAACAAGTTGAATAAAATGACAGCTTAAGGTTTATGCAATGTTTGTATAGAGTGTAGCAGAGACGAAATGTTAATTTTCAGGATTTATTGCTAAACTTATAGTAAGTATGCGGAGAGGAGAAATTTAATAATGTACAGGCTCTGCTCAAATATTCCTTCATTTAATGAGAAGAAATCCAGAAATGTTTTTTTCAAATTTTACCATGTATTAATGCTGCTGGGGGTTCTGCTAATTTTGTTGGTTTTGAACTCTTCTGTATTTTCCGTTAAAAAAATATATGTAAAGGGAGAAAAAAAATTAAGCAGTTCTCAGGTGGTGGATATTTCTGAAATAATAATGGGGGAAAATATTTTGAAAGTAAACCTTACCAAGGTTGAGAAGAATTTAAAAAACAACCCCTGGATAAAGGAAGCAGAAGTAGAAAGAAAACTGCCTTCAAAAATTATGATTAATATAGTTGAAAGAGAGCCAATAGCGTTTGTTTATTTTTTAGGTTCATATATATTGATTGACGATGAGGGAAGGGTTTTAGAAGTTAAAGAAGAATATGACTTTGCTTTTCCTGTTATTTCAGGATTAGAGTTAAAAACATTCAAAAGAGGGGAAATACTAGAATGCCAGAATTCATCTTTACTGGAAAGGATAGTTGAGTTTCTTGTAGAAGCTGAAAAACTGGATTTTAGCAAGCATATTTCACAAATAAGCATTGATAAGGAACATATAATGTTGTTTTTAACAAATCGCATCCAGGTGAAATTAAGCAAAAGCGACAAGCTACAGCAGAAACTTGCAGTTATACATACAGTTTTTGAAGATATCAAAAACAAATTCCCTACAGGAGGATTAATAAACATGACAGGGGATAACCCTGTATTATTTATTAAAAATTAAAAGATTAAAAGCTGATGGTTAATGGTTATCCAGGCTAATAGAGGATGGGGATGCACTGATGCTAAAAAAAGGCAATTTAGTAATAGCCTTGCTGTGTTTTGTTTTAGGGATAATGCTTGCAGTGCAGTTGAAAACTGCTATCAGTCCAACCGGTCTTATATCCCTTCAACGGGCATATGAATTGACAAAAGAGTTGAAAAGATTGGAAACAGAAAACATGGGTTTAAAAAAAGAAATCGATGCCTTGAGGCAAAACCTTAAAATGTATGAAGAATCTGCTTCACAGGTCAGTGTAATAACGAAAAATCTGAGAAAAGAGCTGGAAAAGGTTAGATTAATAGCGGGGCTGACACAGGTTTCAGGTCCAGGAATTGTAATAACTTTAAACGATAGCATGATAAACCCCTCTATAGGTCAAGACCCGACCATATTTATCATTCATGATGATGATTTGTTGAAAATTGTTAATGAATTGTGGGCTTCTGGAGCAGAAGCTATTGCCATTAACGACCAGAGGGTTATTACAACTACGGAAATCAGGTGTACCGGTCCTGCAATAAGCATAAATTCAATAAGACAAACCCCTCCATACCTTATAAAAGCTATAGGAAATTCTGATACTCTTAAAGGAGCTCTTGAGTTAAAAGGCGGTATAATTGACAGTTTGAAGATTTGGGGAATACAGGTTCATATCGAGAAGAAAGAAAAAATCACAATACCAGGCTACAAAGGTATAATTGACTTTAAATATGCAAAAGAAGAGGGATAAAAATGATTTTTGGCCTTATAGGAATTATTTTGGGTATAATAGCAGGTTTGATTATTCCATTTAAACTGCCGTCCTTTTATTCAGCATATATGTCTATTGCATTATTGGCTGCAATGGATTCTGTTTTTGGTGGAATTAAAGCCATTTTGCAAAACAGGTTCCAAAACTCTATCTTTGTTACAGGATTTATTACAAATACCCTGCTAGCTGCCCTTCTCGCTTATATGGGAGATATATTTGGTGTTCCTCTCTATCTAGCTGCCATTTTTGCCTTTGGAGTCAGGATATTCCAAAACCTAGCAATAATCAGACATCACCTTTTAGAAAAGTATACAACAGAGAGTAAAAATCGTACCAAAAAAAAGGAAAATAAATTTTAATGTTGAAATAACTACTAAGGCAAGGGTTCGGTCTGCCCTGAGGAGGTGCAGGATTTGACTTATAAAAACATAATAGTAGGTCTTGATATAGGAACTTCTAAGGTTTGTGCAGTAGTCGGTGAGTTAAGGGATATAAATTTGAGTATTATTGGAGTAGGAACCGCACAAACTAAAGGCATAAAAAAGGGAGTAGTAGTTGATATTGATTCAACAGTAAAATCTGTTAGAGAAGCTGTTAACAAAGCAGGACAAATGGCTAACATATCCATAGATGGTGTTTACATAAATTATTCGGGAGGGCAGGTTTCTTTAAAAGAAAACAGAGGGGTTGTAGCTGTTTCAGGAGAAAACAAAGAGATAACTCCTGAGGATGTTGAAAGGGTTATACAGGCTTCGAGAGTAATCGCAATACCGTCTGGTCAAGAAATTATCGATATCATACCCAAAGAATTCATCGTAGATGGTTTTGATGGTATTAAAGACCCCGTAGGGATGGTAGGTATAAGGCTGGAAGTAATAGCCCATATTGTAACAGGGTCTTCTACTTCTGTCCAGAATCTTGTTAGAAGCGTGGAACGTTCAAATTTAGATGTATATGGTATAGTGCTAAACTCCCTGGCCAATGCTCAGGTGCTTCTCACCGAGGATGAAAAGGAACTGGGAGTTGCAATTCTTGATATCGGTGGCGGAACTACGGAAATTTCGGTTTTTGAAAGCGGGAATTTGATCTACTCCAGTTTGATACCCATTGGTGGTCAGCACATTACGAATGATATAGCTGTAGGTTTAAGAATCCCTTTTGAGCAGGCGGAAAAAATAAAAAGAGAGTTTGGGTGTGCTTCTTTATCTATGGCTCAAGATATGAAGATACAGATCGTTCCTATAGGAAGCAATACACCCAAAAAGATTACTCAGAAAGATTTGACCGAAATTATCGAACCCAGAGTATCAGAGATATTTGATCTGGTAGCTGAAAGATTAAACAAGCTGGGAAATGCTATACTGCTGCCTGCTGGAGTAGTTTTGACAGGGGGCGGTGTTTCCATGTTAAAGGGAGCAAAGGAAATAGCCTCCTCCGTTTTGAATATCCCTGTAAGAACAGGATTTCCGGATTATATAGGTGTGAATGAACCAATTTATACTGCTGCTGTAGGTTTAGTTGAATACGTAGTAGCAAATAAAGCATACACCAACTATGAGAATAGGAATAAAACCCAGAGGATCCAATCTTTCCTTCATCGTGTAAAAAAGTGGTTAAAAGAATATTTTTAATCCTGAATACAGGTTAAGGGGGTTATAGAATGCTGGAATTCGATGAAGAAATGCAGCAGTTTGCAAATATTAAAGTAATTGGAGTTGGTGGCGGTGGTAGCAATGCTGTTAATAGAATGATTGAAGCTGGTTTAAAAGGTGTTGAGTTTATTGCGATAAATACGGATGCCCAGGCATTGTACCTATCAAAAGCCGATACCAAGATACAGATTGGAGATAAATTGACAAAGGGATTAGGGGCAGGTGCAAACCCCGAAATCGGAAAACAGGCGGCAGAAGAGAGCCGAGAAGAACTAGCTAAAAAAATAAAAGGTGCAGATATGGTGTTTATCACAGCAGGTATGGGGGGAGGCACAGGTACTGGTGCAGCACCAATCGTTGCCGAGATAGCAAAAGAGTTGGGATCTCTAACGGTTGGAGTAGTAACAAAACCTTTTTCCTTTGAAGGCAAAAGGCGAAAAGCCCATGCTGAGGAAGGAATAAGAAATTTAAAAGATAAAGTAGATACTTTGATAACCATTCCCAATGATAGGCTGTTGCAGATTGTAGAAAAGAAAACATCTATTATAGATGCTTTCAAAATAGCCGATGATGTTTTGCGCCAGGGAGTCCAGGGAATTTCAGATCTTATAGCCGTTCCCGGCCTTATAAACCTTGACTTCGCTGATGTGAAGACAATTATGACGGAAACAGGTTTGGCACATATGGGTATCGGTAAGGGCAGTGGAGAGAATAGAGCGGTGGAAGCTGCTAAACAGGCAATTTCCAGTCCTTTACTGGAGACAACTATAACTGGAGCTAAAGGAGTTTTGCTTAATATTACCGGAGGGGACAATTTGGGGTTGTTTGAAGTGAATGAAGCAGCTGAGCTGGTTGCTGAAGCAGCTGACCCCGATGCAAACATAATTTTTGGAGCTGTTGTTGATGAGAATTTGAAGGATGAACTGAGAATAACAGTAATTGCTACGGGGTTTGAAGGGAACAAGAGAGCTGAAGAGGGTGTTGAAGAGGACATAGAAATAAAACCTTTTACTGGTAGTGATTTGGATATACCTGCTTTTTTGAGGAGGAAAAGGAGAAAATAGTTTCGAACTGCTGCGTATGATTCAAATTAGCTAAAACAAAAAAATCAAGTGGTTAATGTCAACTTAAACCTGTGTAGAATCTCTAATGAAGAATGCTAATATGCTATGCTGCTGCTAAAAAATTTATATAGGTCCTTACTAGAACTGTGTTTAATAATCGTATCTATACTTTGACAAAATGTGGAACATTTATGCAGGCCATTTAGTGAAAGCCGTGTGGCTTGGAAGCTGCTATCAGCTTACCATAACATGTCTGGTTATGGTAATCACCAGTCCGCCTATTGATGAGTTTGAAGTTCTGTTTAGTGCAACTACATGCGAATATTGTCACTAACCAAATCCCTATTGATGGCTTAACAAATTGGGGGACATGTAATAAACGGTTACATTTCTTCAAACTTAGTAGCAAATAATTGTTTCTATACCGCTTAATTCTTTATGTTCCAAACTTTCTTCCCCTAACTGTTCGTTACCGCTTAGACATACATGCTGCTAACAGCACCATCAGAAGAATGAAAATTCATTGAAGGAGATGACCTGTTCCGGCGTAGCGACTTGATTCGCGCGGATAACCAGGATTAACGAAGCCCGACACTCAATTCAGTAAAGCAAAGCTACAAACATCATATGTTCTCTTAAAGTAGTCTGAACCTTTCTACTTGCGATAACACCGCACTAAATTGAGTGTCGGGTGGTCCGCAAGAATCACCGGAGCCAAGCCGAAATGATCAGCTCGGTACATGAGTTATTTTCAGGGTAGGGCGAGCAAGGGCTTACACCTGTTTCACACCCCAACCTGAAAACAGTTCACCTCCTGCCTGCGGGGCAACTTTCCTGGCATTCTTTTAAGATTTGTTCTTTGACAGCTGTTGAGAAACAACCGGTTGTATATGGGGACAAATATCCTAAATGTGAATAATAGAACAAATTACAATACTATCGAGCTATTATTTTAAAACAGCACCTAGTTTATTATCATAGACCATATCACAAAAAAGCAATCCACTTAGCTGCTTCTTGTTTTTTATAAAATACCGGTAAGGAATTTTATCTTACATAAAGCAACAGAAGATGTTGTGGTACGTCATACTTATTCATCTGGAAAACCCTGTTATTCCGGGAAACTTTAATCTCCAGGTCAAACTCGAGTTTTAAATTGTAGGAAGGTATTTGTAGGTGGTTTTTGAAGGATAGGATTTCGATAAATAAAAAGAAAATCTCGTGGTTATATAATAAAAGCTTCACCTGTCATATCAATGAATCCTGTCTCTACATCATAATATCGTTCTAGCTGATCCGGTGAAATCCAAAATAGCGTAGATTCTACTCCATTTCTATTACTAAACTTAAGAGGCAAATTATTCTTTAACTTTGATACTCTGATTTGGATAATATAATTGCTCATCTGAATCAAAATCATTTTTAAAATTGCTTTACGCGTAAAAGGCGATAACTTACCTTTATATTCTTTAAAATCCATTTTGGGAATTACATCAGCTAACAACTCAACATCTAATTTGTCTTTGCTCTTTAAAACATGCTCATAAGCATCAGCCAATTTGGAAACATATTCATCACATTCTACTAGAACATCTACTATCTCACCCCTTTTTTCTATTAGTTCGAATTCTTTCAATTTTTCGAAGTCTAAATCAATAATGCCTTGTGTCCACAGTTTCCTAGATTCGTCTGGAATACCTTCAGCTAGAATTCTTGAATAATATTCTTCTATTACTCTTCGATATTCTGGTTCATACAATATGGGGCTTTCTTCCAATATCTTTCTGGTGCGTTCGAGATTATGAAGTTTATAGACATATTGACTATCTTTTTCCATCTCAACTATGTAAACAGGTAAAAAATTCCCCTTTTTACCTTCTCTATTAACTCGCCCTGCAGTTTGCACTAAAGATTCAATTGGAGCTATATCTCTAAAAGCCATGTCAAAATCAAGGTCTACACCAGCTTCTATGGTTTGTGTTGAAACCATAATTATCGGAGAATTCTTTTTAAGTAACTCTCGTGCTTGCATTATTACTTCATTCCTTTTTTTGGGGATAATATTAGTAGAAAGGTACAATATAGGCACGTTATATTTTGATTCTCCACATAATTCTTTTAATTTTTTAAATATTTCTATACTCCGCTTAATCGTATTTACAACAATTAAAGCAGATTTATTATGCTTCCATTTTTCTAAAAATAAAGTTGTAAACTGCTGTGTATCAAGTTTAGTATTGAGCATAGAAACAAATTTGGTTCTCTTCATATTTTTGAAATAACTCTCATGATCAGGTAATAATTCTACTGATTTAATCTTCTCAAAACTATCTTTTGAAGTTTGAGAAATAAGCAAATTTCCTAAATCTAGGAGTCTCGGCTGCGTCGCAGTCATTAAAATAAATCTTGTCCCAAAATATTGAACAATTTTTGACATAACAGCAGCAACTAATGGCATGTACTTTTCCGGTAAAGATTGCACCTCATCTAAAATCACAATACTTCCTGCAAGTTTATTAATTTTTTTAAGAGCTCTATTTTTTCCAGTAAAAATTGAGTGAAATAACTGCACAAATGTTGTTAAAATTATATCTCCTTCCCAAGCTTCAACTTCTAATAAGGAAAGTTCAATAGGTATTACCTCTTCCGAATCTCTTGCGTTTGTATCTGTCAAATCAGCAAGGCGATGATTTACGATTAATTTTGCTTTGTCCTTCAATATTTCCTCATAATCTTTTCGTGTCTGTTCAATAATATTAATAAAAGGTATTGCTGTTATTATTCTAGAAGTATAACCAAATATCTTTTCAATTCTTTCTTGCAAAAGTAATGCAGCCTGTAATGAAGCTAGTGTTTTTCCAATTCCTGTTGGTGCAGTTATTGTAAAAAACCTCGTTGAAATTAGCTCTTCTGTAGTTAAACCAGCAATTCTTCCAACAATCGTCTGCCTAGCTCTTTCCCTTTTACTATTAATATCAACATTTTTTTGTGATTCATGTTTTCTTTTTATAAATTCTAGTACTTCATCAGGAGAAATCCTTTTTTTATTCAAAAACTTTATACCCGCAGAATTAAGTTTATCTGCATCAATTAACAATGAGAAAAGAAAAATTAAAAGAAAATACCACTTTTCATGTCTTAAACGCCCTCCCCCCAAAAGTTGAGGCATTAGTGTGAAAAATTTGTCATCTAACAATTTATTAACTTCACAGCAATCTGCATACTCTTTCATAGTAAATTCATTACCTAATTTTATATCTTTCAAAATCTCTAATGCCTTATGTTTCAAATGGTCAGATTGTTTATTGAGTATATTCTTAACTTGACTCAAACCATCAAAGAGACCAGCCAGCGTTAACGAACGATGATGCATTCTTACACTAAAATAAGCAAGAAATAGCACGCCTAACTTATCATTTTTATCTAAATGTTCCATAATCCCTTTATTAGCTAAAAAATTATATAGAAAACAAGCAGAAATATGTGCGTGAGCTTTACAATCTGAACTTTCACCGTTAAGTAAATACTTTTGAAAAAAATCCGTATATTTACCGTAGTCATGAAGATAACCCATCCAGTAACCAACACTTTTCAGAATCTCGTTAGGAATACCAGGAAATTTTACTTCTGGAGTAATTCTTTCCCTTATCTCATCTGCAACTAAATTAAGATGGTCATGCAACAACTGCTTTATTCCCATATGCTTATCAAAATGAGCATAATATTCCATACGAACCTCCTCCAGCAAAAGAGCACCTTAGCATGTATATAAGTAAACGCTAAGGTGCCTTGATTATTTTATTCCGTCCACATAATTGTTTTGTCATTATCAAGTTTAACACAGGAAACAACCGAAGCAGGAATAGGTTTACCGTTAATATCAAAAATTATATCTCCTATACCTTTACTAGTTATCTTTCTATCTTTATCAAATTCAAGAGGAAGTTCTTCCTTTACAACAGCATATCTACCATCAGTCATCTTTTCGGTATAGATCCTTTTTAACTTTGCTATCGGAATCACTGAAGAAATAAGTTCTAAGTTAGTTCCTTCGTAATCTTGAGCTTCAAATATGCCGTCATATTCAATCCAGCCAACATTGTATGCAGTTCCCAACCCCATTGAAATCCGTTTACTACAATAAGCATGAGGAAAAACATTTAATAGTTGTTCTAGTTTATTCATTATCTCTTTGGCCTCATGGTTAAGCCAAATCTGATAGTCTAGACAACCTGTCCTAATGTCCTGAGGAATAATTAATTCTGTCGCAGTTTGGCTATGATGCTCTTTTGACCCATTCAAGTCATTTTTTGATTCAACCTTTAAAAGGTTTAATTTTTGAACGATTTTTTTTATTGAGCTGCACAAGGCTACACTAATTCGACATCTCTCCAAAGAAAATTCTTCATAATAGCTATCCCTTTCATAACCTAAAATCCCAGCGATTATTCCAATAATAGTAGTCCTTGGTGGAATAGTATAGGTCAATGCAGAGGAATTGGAGTAATATCTTCTAAAATGGGCCATTTTGCCCTTTAAGTGGAAAGAAATGACTTTCATATTTTAACCCTCCGTTATCTCTTCCAAAAGTGCCCACAAGTCTACTGCTTCGTATTCGGGAAGATTTTTTAAAATGCCATCTTCAATAAACGGATACTGCCATCCTATAATTTTATCTATATAGTTTCTCTGCTTCATCTCATTTATAACATCAGCTAGTTTCTTAAAGTCAATATTTAAGTCAGATAGCGAACGAATAGGTTTATTTTTATCGTACGTAACACTTATAAAACGCCGCAAGTCACCTAAATATCCGTCAAAATTTTCTTTATATATAATTTCTATATAAAATAGAGGGATTTGTCCTTGTTTACTATCTGTTTGGTTTGCAGCCATTCCTTGAATTAAGGCTTTCCTGAAAATATCTCGGTCTTTTTCGGTCATACCTGTTAGCATAGCATTATATTTATTAATACTCCCATGGTGGGCAATTAAAGCATAATATAATTTATATTTCTTGCCAAATGTAGAATTATCTTCATTCATGATTGAAGTAATAGTATTTGATTTAATCATTTCCACCGGATGCAGAGAATAGCCCCAGTTAATCTGGACTGGCCCTGTATATGTTTTGGATACATTGTCTATAGCCATAGCGCTGCCAAACAAACGAATGTCAATTAATTCTCTTTTAATAATCTCAGTTAGAAATAAATTATTAAACATCTTTTTAATATCTTTCTGCTTCTTATTGCTTTTTAATTTCTGGTACTCATCCCAATAATTAGTAGAATCCGAATTAAATAGCCACGCTTTAGATAGATTAGGACTTTCATCGTATAGCTTATCAATTTTGTTTTTATCCTGTAACCATGCTTTTATGATATGATTAAACATTTCTTCCATGGTTACTTTATTGTCTTCTAACGTATTTACAAAAATAGAAAAGCCCTTTTTCTTTAGAAAATCACGGCAATCTCTCTTTCTTCTGGCATCGCTCACTAAGACAGTTCCTGTCTCATAATCCATACGAGGCTTGTTTTCCTGATCGGGGTCTCCATTGGGATTAGTCATTATTGCCTCAAAACCAAAAATGAAATCACTGTTTTGCTTAATTATTTGATTATTTGACATTTTAACGCCCTCCTTCTCATTCTTGTTCTTCATTTTGATTAATTTGCTCCTCTTGTAAAACCTGTTCTTCTTCTCTAGTCATGTCTGGAGTTTTATTGCCCACCATATACGAATATCCAGCCATAATATAAAATACATTCGCATGTTCATCGAGATAACCCTTTTTATCAAGAGAACCATAATAGTGATGAAACTTATTCATTAGGTGTTCATTATACAATGTCATCTTATTGTACTGTCTCAGCTTCTCAACTACCTCTTCATAAAGACGCAAAACATCTCTTTGGGTCATACCTTGGAAATTGATCTTTTTAAGAACGGGCTTTGTTTTATGATTTTTTACATACTGGACAACTGCTACTCTATTGACCAAGGCGCCAAGGTAAAACAAAGCTCTAGCTTCAGTATTGAAACCTTGTTCGTCTAAAAATAATTCCATTTTATTGATGATACTACTAGTGTTATTAGTGTTATATTCTGTATCTCCATTTTTAGCATTCATACTACCATCAACCTCCTTTTCCTGAAATATCGGAAAATCTAACAGGCCCAACTGCTGACATGTTTTAAACAAAACTAGATAGCTCATAACAATCTTTTTTATGTAAAAATCCTCCTTGCCATTGATAAAATCATATAAACCAAGATTAGTATAATTATCAATTTTCTTTTTAGAAAGCTGTTTTAACCCCTTATCCAGCGCTTCTAAAGCATAGGAAAAAAGAATTCTAGATTCAATCTTAGTCCCTGAAAAAAGCGCTTTATATAGTGAAAGTACTCTACCTATGTCTACCTGAATATTGTTCTTGTTCTTTTTCACTGGGATCATTCGATATATATTGCTAATAGACATTCCTTTTAAATGTCCTTTGAGTTTTTCTATATTTTTATCCAATTTAGCCATTATTTCGGTAAATCTAAGAGTAGGAATATCTTCAATAACTTCTAAAACAGTTATTGAATTGCCATCGCTTCTATAAATAACTATGTTCACAGTGTACATACTATATTGTAAAAATAACGCATCTGCTTTTATCCTCTTTAGCCATTCCCCCACTTCTCTACTGTTAAAGGCAAAATCAATATTTTCCTTTATGCTATAAATACATGTATAGTCAAAGTTATCCAAAATACCTTCCGGAATAATAAATGCGTTTTCCTCTGCAATTTTCCCAGAAAATTTGTCTTTAATTATTTTTTCACCTTTTTTAAGATTTTGGTAACAATTTATACATATAGCATAATTATCCTTATAACCTGTCTTATTTATTCCTCTGGCTGAATTTATTGTAGTAGTTGTAAATATTTTATTTATACCATTACGGTCAAACTTTTTCGAATAGTCACTTGAAACCTTCGTTTTAGGTTTATGGCACACATGACAAATACGCTTATCTGATTTTATACTGTTTTCGTCTACTTCTTTTAAATCTAGGTTGTTCTCTATTTTAACAAGTTTTATATAATCTGGATGGGTTGATAAAATTATCTTTTCGCCTTTACTATTTTTTACTGCAGGTACAATCAATACAAATCTATTGCTCTTATTCGTACTTCCAAGTGAACGTCGTATAATCTCCTCAAATTTTAATGTAATTTTTTTCTCTTTATCCAATGATTCTGCTTTTACAGCTTTTTTCTTTTTATCAACTGCAAAAAAGTTAAAGTTTCTAAATTCTTTTTCGCTAAACAAAGCAATCTTCTCTAGAGCAACAGTTCCCTCATGTATATTCACTCCTGTTAAAATCAATCCTGATTTACTAATATCACGAATAATATCTGCAAGGTCTGACGCAGCCAAGCCATTATGTTCTAAACAAGCCAGCAAATCATTCCATACCGTAGTTAGTAAATAACCAAGACCATCTACTTCTCTAACTAAATAATATTGAGCACTTGCTGCACTATTGTTACCAAAATAGTTATATCTATAGCATAGTTCATCAGTATATGGTACAGGATCTTCAAAGACAATTTGGTTATTATTTAAATCAAAAGTCATATAAACAGCATAAAAACTTTTATTCTTCCTCGACTTTTTTTTAACAGTTTTAACAAGCAAAGTTATTTCATCTTGATTATCTTTTTCTGCACTACCTATATACGCAGTTATTTTCGGCAAATTCACCCTTCTCACCTCCTTACCTACTCAATAACTCCACACATCCAAAACCCTGGCTATTTTTATTTCCAAGTCCCGCATCTACAGCCATTTGTAAAAGCTCTTTTGGTCCGGTCAGCTCTAATTTACCCGAATATCCCTTAATAACAGTATTTTTATAATAAACCACGTTTAATTTTATCCTCCCCAGTTTCTTTACCTTCACCTCCCCTGCCGGAGCTTTCTGCCCATAAAAAGCTTTATACTTTTTACGAAGATTATTTTCTATGAGAAAATCATAGTCTGGTTCACCCGGTTGGAAGTAACAAGTATACTTTCGTCCATCAGGTCTCAACAAAGTACTATACACAACAATTGGAGATAGTGTCCTTACTATTATCTTTTCCTTCTCTACTTTAAACTGCTGAACCATCATTTTTTCCACTTCAGTATTGCCGTTGCCAAGACAAATATTACTCCTGTCAACATACCATTGGCTATTGATTGGCAAAAATAGTCCACAGGAGAAGATATCATTAACTGTAAATTGTCTATAAACCTTATAGTACTTTTTTCTCTATTAAGCTGAAATCTTCCTAACAATCTCGAAAAGGTAAACAATTTGAATTTACGGTTTTCATTTTCATACCCTTTCTCATGCAGAAAAGTCGCCAGTTCATGGTCAATGGAATCATAAATAACACCTTGAATTATATGGTTATAGTGTTGCTGTATCTCTAAACCACCACACGTTCTCAGCGATAAATAGATATGCATTTAACCACCCCTGTAATTTCCTTACTTTTCTTATTTTTATACTACTACATTGCCTCCGTCAGAGAGTGTCGGAGACATATATTTTTTTATAAAAATTAACTTTATAGTTTACAAATTATAAATAGATGCTAATTTTTTCGCTTCTTCTGCAATTTCCTGCCTCAAGCTTTCGGGCCGTATAACCTCTGCATGACTTCCAAATCCCATTATCCAACGTTTTACTTCTCCCAGACCGCTAACAGTCATTTTGAGAATAAGAGAACCATCGGATTGAACCTCAAGTTTTTGGGTGTGATGCCAACAACGCTCACGTATCCAACGAGCCTGATGAGGGTCAAATTTTATAATTACCTCCTGCGGTTTACCGCCAAGTTCAATACCCAGGGCACTGCACAAGTAATCTTCCAGTGAAAAGTCTGGAAGCATAGTAAAAGTTTGATTTGTTTCTGAAATTTTCTGTATGCGGTCCAGAGCAAAAATCCTTAAGTCCCGGCGTAAATGACAGTAAGCTATAAGATACCATGCACCCTGATGGTACCGTAAATGATAAGGATCCACATACCGCTCACTTATCTTGTTCCTGGTAGCACCATAATATTTTATCCATACTGTAGTTTTGTTTTCTATTGCAATAGCTAAACGATGATAAATTTCTGCAATTTTTTGCTCATTACCCCGGAGAGGTTCCACACCGAAAGAAATAACGTGATCCAAAGCAGTTAAATCAATAGAAATTCCCTCTGGCATTAAAGATATAATCTTTTCAAAAGCACTATAAATAGATGCTTCGAGAGGTGTACCTGCACATTGAGATAGTAATTTCTGTCCTAAAAATATAGCAACTAACTCTCCCTTTGTAAGCCTTAGAGGCAATAATTGAAAATCATTATTCTTATAGTAATAGCCTCTATTCCGGTGGCAATAAAGGATAGGTGCACCAAGTCGATCTCTCATATATTCGATATCCCGTTCTACCGTTCGTCGACTAACCTCAAGATCCTGGGCCAATGTTAGTGTATTAGGATATTTGCCGGAAACTAACTGTTGATGTATATAATAAAGTCGAGCAAATTGAGCTCTTCTAAAAGCAGGCACTCTGGAAACGTTATCTTGTAAAATATATATCACCCTTCCTTAGTGGAATCAAGTTATCTTCGGAATCAAGCATTTTGGTTTGTAAATGTTCATAATTTGGTTTGAACATGAATTATCATATCACCTTAAATTGCATTTTTACTTCTATTATACATGAAATATACGTAAAATTTGTCGTTTTTAGTAGAATTATCCAAATAACTTGACTCTTTTTGCAGTAATATTAAATTTTTAGGCATAGATAGAGTGTAGGAATGCGTTAGGAGGTCTAAATGTAATTGACATTTAATAATTGAAGAAATTAACGCCGAAAGTCAGAAATTTAATTTTTTGATATTTTGAATTTAAAAGAAATGATGATTTTTTATGTTCATTTACTTAAGGGAATAGTCAAACTTTCTCTGTTCTTGGTTGGTATGCTTTTTATGAACCTGGAGGTAGGAAGGGGGGGGGTATACAAAAAACCTGCCGGCCTGAGGGTAGAGGAAATTCGTTTAACTTCGATGCATTAGCTGAAATGTGGTTATTTCAGAGAGCTATATCAGTTTAACAATTGGCCGGATTGGCCTTGTATGATTTCAACTCAACTGAAATTGAGAAAAATCAAAAAAGAAGGTTCCTGGTGAGCAGGCTACCTTCTTTTTGTATTGGAATTTACTCATCATCTATACTTTTTGCTTTTGAAAGAATTCCTGGTGTTTCCAGTAGCTTGAGGAAAGACCTCCATAATCATGAAAACCAGGAAAAAGGTTTTTATACCCTGGGAAACCAGGGAAATACCTTGGGAAACCTGGAAAGAAGTCTCCATAGCCCGGGAATCCAGGGCGAAAAACTTCCATAACATAGAAAAACAGGGAAAAATCCCCTATAACCGGGAAAGCCGGGGAAGAAAATTTAACAATTAGGAAATCCGGGGAATAAATCATTATAATGGTCTAAGCATGAATTTAATTTCCAAAACTGCCGAACATTGTATATACATTTTTTTCCTAGTTTATCATATGCCCAGGAATCTAATGAGGTTAGATTTAAATGTTAAAGATGTTGAGGTTAGGATTTCTATTTTTGTTTTTTGAGAAAATAGTTTAATAGAGGCATTCCCAGACCGTAGCAGGCGATGGTTTGACCTAGGCCTACGTAAAACATAGTGGTTAGCAGGGGGAAACCAAAAAGTTTATGCAGCATAAAACCGATAATTAAGGCATTGATAACTACAGGAGGTAAAGGAGCCAGGTATTTGTTTTTTGTTTTTGCTGTTAGATAACCAGCGATTAGTGTCGCTAAACTTCCAAATATAATATCATATATTCCATTCCCACCATAGATGTTCGCTATAAAACATCCTATGAACAAACCGATTACTGCTTCGGGATAGATAAAAGGCAGTACTGTTAATGCTTCAGATATTCTGACCTGAATCATACCATAACTGAGAGGAGCAAGGATAATAGTAACTACGGCATATACTGCACCGATCAAAGCTATTCTCGTTAGTTTGTTTACATCGATGTTTTTCATATGGTCTTCCCTCCATTTTTAAATTTTTCTTTCATTATTATACATTATAAGTATGTGTTTATAAAAGCTATATTAACAACAATGTGCACATTTTTTTGGACATTGATAATTTTTTCTTGTATAATTATAGTTGCATAGTTAATAATTTGCATACCTGGGAGGTAATTGCGAGTGGAAAAAAGTTTGTATACTGTTACAGATGTATTGAACTTAACAAGGAATGAAGTTAAAAGAAACTGTTATGAATATTTCAATCCCGGCTTGATAAAACAGATGAGTTTGATCGGGCTTGATAGAATTTTTGTAAAGGCAGAAGGCTCATATCTGTGGAATGACAAAGGAGATCGTTACATTGATTTTTATGGAGGAATAGGGTCATTAAATTTGGGCCACAATCATCCCGAGGTCATTGCTGCATTGCAAAAGGTGTCAACAAGACCCAATATACTTCATTCTGCTCCAAATGTCTTTGCATCGGCCCTGGCACATAATCTCGCCAAAATAACGCCTGGGGACTTACAATACACCTTTTTCTGTAACAGCGGAGCAGAAGCCGTTGAAGGGGCTTTGAAAACTGCCAAATTAGTTACTGGAAAGAAAAAAATAGTTTACTGTGATGGTTCCTTTCACGGGAAAACAATAGGTGCCTTATCTGTAACGGGTAGGAAGAAATATCAGGAGCCATTCAAACCACTGGTTCCTGAATGTGTTTCCATAAAATATGGAGATTTAGATAGCTTGGAAAAAGCTCTCTATAAAAAAGATGTTGCTGCTTTCATAGTTGAACCAATCCAGGGAGAGGGCGGTATAATCGTCCCGCCCCCGGGGTATTTAAAAGAAGCCAAAAAGCTGTGCCGCAAATACGATGCTTTAATGATAGCTGATGAGGTGCAGACAGGATTTGGACGGACAGGAAGAATGTTTGCTGTTGAATGGGAAGAAGTTGAACCGGATTTTATGTGTTTCGCCAAAGCGTTGAGCGGTGGAGTAGTACCAATAGGGGCATTTATTACAACCAAGCAAATATGGGAAAAAGCCTACGGACCAATGGATCGATGCCTTCTACATTCTTCAACTTTTGGAGGCAACACCTGGGCTACGGCTGCAGGTATTGCGGTAATAAACGTTTTGCTGAAAGAGGGACTTGTGGAAGAGGCAGATAAAAAAGGTAGCTATATGCTGAAAAAGCTGTTGGAAAGAAAGGAAAAATACAAACTTGTTAAAGATGTTAGGGGTAGAGGGCTTTTGATAGGGCTGGAAATTAAAGAAATTAAAGGGGGGCTAATTGATAAAGTATCAGGCTACACGTTGAACAAATTAACCAGGGAGTATCTGACATCTATAATAGTAAGCGAATTATTTAATAAATACAAAATACTAACTATTTATACCATTAACAACCCTAAAATTATACGGCTGGAACCACCCCTGACTATCGGGTATGACGATATAGATAGAGTTTTGGCTGCCCTTGATGAAATCTTTGAAAAGCACAGTAAACTCCTTGATGTTGCATTGATGGGAGCTAAAAACGTGTTGAAATCTCTTTTGAGCAAAAAGCACTGACACAATGCATTGTCAGTGCTTTGTGTGTACTGAGGATAAAAATTATCCTTTTCTTGTCAAGAACCTCTGATTTATTATATACTAATGGTTGAAATAAACTTCTCAGAAAAACCTTAATTTCCCGGGTAATATCAGGAATAACCATAAAATTAATGAAAGGAGAATAAAGAGTGAAAAAGGGCAATCAAAAAGATAGGGGTATTGTGATGGTATATACAGGAAATGGCAAAGGAAAAACTACTGCTGCTCTAGGAATGGCTTTAAGAGCTTCCGGTCACGGCCAAAAAATAAAGATGATACAGTTTATGAAGGGCAGTCAGAATTATGGAGAAATCAAGGCAGCTAAAAAGTACATACCAAATTTTGAAATAGAGCAGTTTGGCCTTGATAAATTTGTGAATAAAAACAATCCTGCTCAAGAGGATATTGAATTGGCCCGAAAAGGTTTCGAAGAAGCACGCAAAGCAATAATCAGTGATGAATATGATTTGATCGTTCTGGATGAAATCAGTGTGGCTGTAGACTACAATTTGATAAAAGAGGAAGATGTCATCAAATTAATACAATCAAAACCTTTAAGATTAAATCTTGTTTTGACTGGAAGGTATGCCAGTAAAAAAATCGTGGAGCTGGCAGACATGGTGAGTGAAGTCAGAGAGATAAAACACCATTATAAAAAAGGTATAAAGGCAAAACCAGGAGTAGAGTTTTAGATTTTTGATTAATTTTTATCCTTTTCTTTTTTTGGTTCTTCCCCATTTTAGTTGAGTTAAATGTCATGCAAACCCAATGTGGTCAATAGTTAAATCATTATAGCTTTCTCCTGGCTTCTGTCAAGGGTAAAGGCTGCGCCCCCGGCACTCAATTAACTTTTGAGTGTTAGCCCTTGACAGAACTCATCCGAAAGCTTTTTAGCTGTTAAGAATTGACCGGATATTTCAACAACAGCGAATGTAGTTCACAAGTATCCCGGATCTCAATGGGCATGGAAAAGGGAGGAACCGTTTTTTCGGGGACCACAGCACACGTTTTCGATGAAGCGGAGCAGCGTGCTTTAATCAACTGCAGCCTGACAGCCAAATATACGTGAATTCCTTT
>ENA-OSAI01000208-OSAI01000208.1-marine-sediment-metagenome-genome-assembly--contig:-NODE-208-length-32887-cov-9.774762_pt1 | contig 32887 bp, 29 predicted proteins | sample MGYA00237871_ERZ529316 | MGnify/ENA primary metagenome ERZ529316 (study PRJEB26369, sample SAMN03142814) | marine sediment metagenome | biome: marine; feature: borehole; material: sediment...
CGGACGACGAACTCGAGGGTGCCGGCCTTGAGGCGGTCACCGTCGGCGAGTTCCCGGTCCGGAGTCACCCTGGCGGCACCGCCGGCCCCGGGCAAGAGTGCCGAGAGGCTTACCAGCGGGCTCTTCAGCATCCCCGCGTCTTCTTCATGGACGAGGACCGGGGCGCCCGTGGCCTCCCTGACGGCCGCGTCCGCACCCACGTGGTCGACGTGGCCGTGCGTGTTGACGATGGCCTCGACCTCGAGACCCTCTCTCCGGATGAGGTCTATGACGCGGTGGGCCTCGGCTCCGGGGTCGATGACGAGGGCCTTCCCCGTCTCGGGGCAGGCCACGACGTAGCAGTTGGCCTGGAAGGGGCCGAGGGTCATCACCCAGATGCGGGGCTCGGCAGACGGCCGTCCGGCGGGCCTGCCGTCAGGTCCACTCCTGTCCCGGGCAACCCGGGCGTCCCTGGCGTCTCGGTCCGCGGTCGGCATGGCGGTTCCTCTCCCTCGCTTTTAGAACTGCTTTCGGCTGTCGAGAAGGATGGTCACCGGGCCGTCGTTGGCTATCTCCACGACCATCATGGCCTGGAACTCGCCCGTGGCGACCTCGAGGCCCCGGCTCTCGAGCTCCCGGACGTATTGCAGGTAGAGGCCTTCGGCCTGCTCCGGCGGTGCCGCAGCGGCGTAGCTGGGCCGGCGCCCGCGGCGGCAATCGCCGTAAAGGGTGAACTGGGAGACGACGAGCACGTCGGCCGCCGGGCCTTCCCCCGCCCGCCTGGCGGTCTTGAGGTCGAGGAGGGACAGGTTCATCTTCCCCTCAGCGTCGGGGAAGATCCTGAGGTGGGCGGTCTTGTCCGCGAGGTAGACAGCGTCCTCTTCCGTGTCCGTCGCGGCCACGCCCAGGAGGACGCACAGGCCTCTCCCTATCTCCCCGACGACCCTGTTGCCCACCGTCACTCTGGCCTCGCGACAGCGCTGGACCACGGCCCTCAACCTGTCGACCCTCCCGGTTCGCCGGAAGCCCGGCTCACGCTGAAGACATCGCGTATCTTGGAGAGCTTCTCCTGCAGGTGCCGGAGCTGCTCGAGGTTCGATATCTCGAGGACGAGGTCTATGGTCGCCGTCTTGGACGCGTCGGCCCGCGCGCTCACCGAGCTGATGTTGGTCCGGGTCTCGGCGATGGCGTTGACCACGTCTGAGAGCAGGCCCGGTCGGTCGAACGCACTCACGACCACCCCGGCGAGGAAGGTCTGGGCCACGTCGTCGTCCCAGGCCACCTCGATGAGCCTTCCGGCGTCGGCGGAGAGGTGCTTGATGTTGGGACAGTCCACGCGGTGGACCGACACGCCGCGGCCACGGGTGATGTAGCCCACGATGCTGTCCCCCGGCAGGGGGTTGCAGCAGCGTGCAAACCTGACCAGCACGTTGTCGACCCCGCGCACCCTCACTCCGTCCACGGGCCGCCCGTAGGGCTGGGTCAGCCGCAGGCCCTTCATGACCTCCTCGGCCTCGACCACGGTGGCCCGCCACTCCTCGCGTTTCAGCTCCTCCTCGAGCTTCTGCGCCACGTAGTTGGCGCTGATGCCGCCGTAGCCGATGGCGGCGTAGAGCTCCTCGACGGAGGTCAGGCTGAACCGGCGGGCTATCTCCTCGAGCCAGTCGTCGCGCAGGGCCTCCTCGCGCTGGAGCCCGTGGCGCCGGAGCTCCTTCTCCAGCAGTTCCCGTCCGCGCGTGATGTGCTCCTCGCGGCGCTCCTTCTTGAACCACTGCCGGATCTTCTGCCGGGCCCCGCTGGTCTTGGCCATGCTCAGCCAGTCCCAGCTCGGCCCTCCGAGCTGCTTGGAGGTCAGGATCTCGACGATGTCGCCGTTCTGGAGCCGGTGGTCGAGAGGCACTATCCTGCCGTTGACCTTCGCCCCCACGCACCGGTGCCCGATGTCGGTGTGGATGCGGTAGGCGAAGTCTATCGGCGTCGCCCCGGCCGGGAGTTCGAGGACGTCCCCCTTGGGGGTGAACACGTAGACCTCGTCCGAGAACAGGTCGAGCTTCAGGCTCTCCATGAACTCGCGGGCGTCGGGGAGGTCGCGCTGCCACTCCAGGAGCTGCCGGAGCCAGGAGAGCTTGTTCTCGAAGTCGCGGTCTGTCTCATGCCGCCCCTCCTTGTAGCGCCAGTGGGCGGCGATGCCGTACTCCGCCGTCCGGTGCATCTCCCAGGTGCGGATCTGGATCTCGAACGGCTCTCCCGCGGGAGAGATGACCGTGGTGTGGAGAGACTGGTACATGTTCGGCTTGGGCATGGCGATGAAGTCCTTGAAACGGCCCGGGATCGGCTTCCAGAGGCTGTGGACGATGCCGAGTGCGGCGTAGCAGTCACGGATGGTGTCGACGATGATGCGGATGGCCGTGAGGTCGTATATCTCCGAGAAATCCCGTCCCTGCACGTACATCTTCCGGTAGATGCTGTAGAAGTGCTTGGCCCGTCCGGAGATGTCGGCCTCTATGCCGGCCTCCTCGAGCTTGGCCTCGAGTTCGGAGATGATCGCCCGGGTGAACTCCTCCCTCTCGGCCCGCTTCCGGGCGACCATGCCCACGAGCTGCTGGTAGCGCTCTGGCTCGAGGGTGCGGAGGGCCAGGTCCTCCAGTTCCATCTTCATCCGGTACACCCCGAGCCGGTGGGCCAGCGGGGCGAAGATGTCCAGGGTCTCCCTTGCCGTGACGCGCTGGCGGTCGAGAGGGAGGTGGGAGAGGGTCCTCATGTTGTGCAGGCGGTCGGCCAGGCGGATGAGCAGGACCCGGATGTCGCGCGACATGGCCAGGAACATCTTTCGGAGGTTCTCGACCTGCTCGTCTTCCCTGGACCTGTACTGGATGCGGCTGAGCTTCGTCACGCCGTCGACGAGGAGGGTGATTTCCGCGCCGAACTCGCGCCTGAGGTCGTCCAGGGCGACGCCCGCGTCCTCTACGACGTCGTGCAGGAGGGCGGCCGCGATGCTGACAACGTCGAGCTCGAGGTCGACCATGATGTGGGCCACGGCCAGCGGGTGTGACAGGTAGGGCTCGCCCGACAGCCTCCTCTGGCCCTCGTGGGCCCTTGCCGCGTAGGCGTAGGCCCGGTCGACCAGGGAGACGTCGGCCCCGGGGGCGTACTCCAGTATCCGCTTCTTGAGGGCCTCCAGGTCGGACAAGGCTCCTCCCCCGCACCTAAAAGACCGGACCCCGTGTCCTGCGTCCGGCCGCGGCGCCGCCGGCGGCGCGGCCCCGCTGCCTATTACTCTACCAGGGTGCCGCGCTCATGTCGAAGGCGGTCGCTAGAACGTGAGGACCCGCGGCAGGAAGTCCAGGAGGCCGAGGACCGCGGCCGAGCCCCAGGCGCTCCGCGTCCGGTGGAAGAGGAAACCTATCACGGCGAAGGTCAACAGCAGGGTCACCAGACCCCCGACGACCGACGTCGGCCAGGTGACCGGGTTCCCCGGGGCCGGGATGAAGCCGGGCAGGAAGTAGACGAGGGCCATGACGAAGGCCGACCCGAGCCAGCCGACCCAGCGGCCGAGGTGGCGCTCGAAAGTCGTCTGCACGAACCCGTGGTAGTAGAGGGCGCGGACGAGGCCGATGAAGCCGAAGGACCACAGGGCCTGGCCGAGGACGGCGATGACCCGGACGCTGCGGAACCCGCTCGGAAAGCTCACCGCCCCGCCCACGGTGGCCAGGAGGCCGAGACTGGCTCCCACGAAGAGGACGCGGGCGAGATTCCGCCGGGTCAGCCCCAGGTAGGTCGGCACGTCCATCCCCACGTACTCGAGCCAGTACACGACGAGGACGAGAGCGGCCACGTGGTAGATGACGACCGCCTCGGAGGCGAGCCGGGCCGCGTTCACCATGAGTCTCACCAGGATGTCCCCGAGGAGGACGAGACCGATGAGGGTCCAGTCCCATGACGCCGGATGGGGGGAGCGCCCGCGCAGGTGCCGGGGCTGGGGCCTCGGGTGGAGGAGGTCTATGGTGAGCACGTAGGTGAGGGCGACGAGGAGGAAACTCACCACGCCGAAGGCGATGAGGGGTCCCGACAGGACCGGCGTCTCGAGCCCCTTGGGTGAGAAGACCGAGCGGAACGGGAACTCGTTGGCGAACGTCACCTGGACCCGCTCGGGCCGGCTCACGGTGAGGGTCACCGTGGGGCCTTCGATGAAGGTCACCCCTCCGAAGCGCTCGGTGCGGAAGTAGGCGGACACCGGCGCCCCCTCGGTGAACCGCCTGGTCTGGCCGAAGACCATGACGAGGTTGGGGTCCCGCTTCACATCCCTCAGCACGGCCTTGGCCTCCGGGAGGTGGATACTATAGGCGTGGGAGACCTCGGCCGAGGCCAGGTCCTTTATCGCCTCGAGCTCCTGGTAGGTGACAGGGAGATAGCAGCCGTCGACCCGGTCGGTGAGGGTCGTGGCCCCCGGGGTCCCGACGAGCTCGGCGAGCTCGTCCGCCGCCGACGGGGCCACGTTGAAGGTGACGGTCCCCGAACCGGTCAGAACCGCACCTGTGACCTGGCCGCTAGAGTACACGGGCACGATGGCCCCGCCGTTCTCGTAGACGAGGCGCACGTAGAGGCCGTCCAGCTGCAGCGACCTGAACGTGTAGGCCTCGCGCGTCACGTAGTCCTCTCTGAGGTCGCCCACGGAGCCGGGCTCGGCCAGGAAGAAGAGGACCCCGAAGGTGCCCACGACGACGACGAGAGCGAGGGCGATGAGGACGTAGCGGAGGGGATGCCGTGTGAGGTCCAAGACCTTCAGCAGGGGAAGGATGTGGCGATGGAAGTTGAAAGGTCTTGAGGGTCTCGGGACCACGGGTGCGGCCTCCTGTGGAGGTTTAGGCTCGAGCACCGCAGAAGTTTCTAGGCCCGGACACCCATTCCTGCACCTATCTCGCCTTTCGTCGTGAGGGTCGGCCGGGCGCCGCGCCGCGGCGCCCGAGGGGCCGGGCCTGGTTGACAAGCCTGCCGGGCCGCGGCTAGAATGCGGGTATCCCCGGAGGGGGGTGGCCTCGACGCCGGGCTTCAAGCGCCCTCGAGGCACACAGGACATCCTGCCGGAAGAGGCCGAACGCTGGCGCCGGCTGGAAGCTCTGGTCCACCGCCACAGTGCGGCTTTCGGATACGGTGAGATTCGGACCCCCGTGTTCGAGGAGAGCGAGCTCTTCATCCGGACGGCCGGCGCCTCGTCGGATATCGTCCGCAAGGAGATGTACACCTTCCGTGACCACGGGGGGCGCCTCCTCACCCTCAGGCCGGAGGGAACGGCCGGGGTGGGCAGGGCCTACCTCGAGAACGGCCTGGCTTCGGCGCCTCAACCGGTGAAGCTGTGGTACCTCGGGCCGATGTTCCGGTACGACCGCCCGCAGGCCGGGCGCTACCGCCAGCACACCCAGTACGGCATCGAGATCTTCGGCGCGTCCTCGCCCCTGGCCGACGTCGAGGTCATCCTCGTCGCCCACGACCTCTTCGAACGGCTGGGCCTGACGGACGTCGTCGTCCACCTCAACGACATCGGGTGTCCGCGGTGCCGTCCCGCCTACCGCGAGGCTCTCGTCGGCTACCTCGCCTCGCGGGTCGACCGGCTCTGTGCCGACTGCCGTGAGCGTCTCGAGAGGAACCCCCTCCGCATCTTCGACTGCAAGAACGAAGCCTGCCGCGGGCTCCTGGAAGAGGCGCCTCTCAGCGTGGAGTATCTCTGTCCGGAGTGCCGCGTCCACCACGAGAGGGTGGAGGAGGGCCTCACGGCCTTGGGCATCCCGTTCGTGGAGGACCCGAGGCTCGTCCGGGGACTTGACTACTACACCCGGACCGTGTTCGAGATCGTCCACCAGCCTCGGGAGGCGGGGACGGACGCTGGCCGGGCGGAGCGCGTGCTCTGCGGCGGGGGGCGCTACGACGGGCTCATCGAGGAACTCGGCGGCCCGCCCACCCCCGGGGTGGGCTTCGGGATGGGCCTCGAACGCCTCCTGGCGACAGTCGCGGAGCAGGGGCTCGAGCCGCCCCAGGCGGTCGGGGAGAACAGGGCCCTCGTCTTCGTGGTCGCCCTCGGGGCCTCGTTGGCCGCGGAGGGCTTCCGGCTGGCCCGGACCCTGCGCCGGGCGGGCTTCGCGGTGGTGAACGACCTCCTGGAGCGGAGCCTGCGGGCCCAGCTCAAGGCAGCCGACCGTGCCGGGGCACGGTGGGCCCTCATCGTCGGCGAGGAAGAGGCCGCACGAGGTGTCGTCACCGTCCGCGACCTCCGCTCGGGCCGGCAGGACGAGGTGCCCACGGGCGACTTGATGGAGGTGTTGTCGCGTGAAGTCTGAGACCAGGGGAGCGGCCGCCGGCGGCCTGGGCGGCTGGAAGAGGGACTGCTGGGCCGGTGAACTGCGTGCCGCCGACGCCGGCCGGGAGGTCACCCTGATGGGCTGGGTCTCCCGACGCCGTGAGCACGGCGGGGTGAGCTTCATCGACCTCAGGGACCGGTCAGGCCTGGTGCAGGTGGTCCTCTCCGGCGGGCTCGCGGCCTGGGGGGCTGAGCTCAGCTCCGAGTCGGTTGTGGCCGTCCGAGGCCGGGTGGCTCTCAGGCCCGAGGGGATGGCCAACCCCGAGCTCCCCACGGGCGAGGTGGAGGTCGTCGCCAGCGACCTCAGGCTCCTCAACCGTGCGAAGACACCTCCCATCTACACCCGGGACCTTGCTCCGCGTCAGCACGGTGCCGGCGGCGAGAAGGGGAGCGCGTCCGCGGGCGAAAGAGACGCGGAGGGAGAGACGGGCGAGGCGATGCGTCTGCGGTACCGGTATCTCGACCTCCGGCGGCCGCGCATGCAGGCCAACCTCGCCCTGCGCCACCGGATGGTCAAGGCGGTCCGCGACTACCTCGACGCCCGGGGGTTCTGGGAGGTGGAGACCCCCTTCCTCACACGCTCCACGCCCGAGGGGGCGAGGGACTACCTTGTGCCGGCCAGGAACGCCCCGGGGAAGTTCTACGCCCTGCCGCAGTCGCCCCAGATATTCAAGCAGCTGCTCATGGTGGCCGGTGTCGAACGCTACTTCCAGGTCGTGCGCTGCTTCAGGGACGAGGACCTCCGGGCCGACCGCCAGCCGGAGTTCACGCAGATAGACATCGAGATGTCCTTCGTCGAGCCGGCCGACGTCGTGCGGCTGACCGAGGGCCTGATGGCCCACATCTGGCGGGAGGTCCTGGGGGTCGACCTCCGGACCCCGTTCCCCCGGCTCGACTTCGCCGAGGCCGTGGCTTCTTACGGCACGGACAAGCCCGACCTGAGGTTCGGGATGCGCATGAGGGACCTGACCGCCGCCCTGGAGGGCAGTGGGTTCCGCGTCTTCGGGGAGGCCGCCCGAAGGGGCGAGGTCGTGCGCGGTCTGGCCGTTCCGGGCGGAGCGGCGGTCTTCAGCCGTAAGGACCTCGACCTCCTCACCAAGGAGGTCCAGAAGTTCGGGGCCAAGGGCCTCGTCTGGGCCGCCTTCGAGCCGTCGGGCGTCCGGTCCCCGGTGTCCAAGTTCCTGACCGGTGAAGAGGTCGACACCCTGCGCCGGCTCGTGGGGGCCGGTGAGGGGGACCTCGGCCTCTACGTGGCGGCGCCGCCGGACACGGCGGCGGCGGCCCTCGGGCACCTGCGCCTGCATGCGGCCGAGCGTCTGGGCCTGCGCGACACCGCCGAGTGGTGCTTCGTCTGGGTCGTGAACTACCCGCTCTTCGAGCCTGACGAGGAGACGGGGGGCCTCGCCGCCAAGCATCACCCCTTCACCGCCCCCTTCGAGGAGGACCTCGGCCTCCTCGAGACCGCTCCGCTGAAGGTCAGGGCCAAGGCCTACGACCTGGTCCTCAACGGCTGGGAGCTCGGGGGCGGCAGCGTCAGGAACCATTCCCGCGAGGTCCAGGAGCGGGTCTTCGAGGCCCTGGGCCTTGCGAGAGAGGAGTATCTCGAGAAGTTCGGGTTCCTCCTCGAGGCCCTGGAGTACGGGGCGCCGCCGCACGGGGGGATCGCCCTCGGTGTGGACAGGATCGCCGCCCTCCTCGCGGGCGAGGAGAGCATCCGCGAGGTCATCGCCTTCCCCAAGACGACGCGGGCCGCATGCCTGCTATCGGGCGCCCCTTCGGACGTCGGGACAGACCAGCTGGCCGAGCTCGGACTCAGGACCCGAGACCGGACCGCCGAGCCTGCCTGAGTCTGTCCGGCTGCGTGACCATTTTCGACAAGACATGTCAGGGAATAACAGTTTCTTTGGCATTGCCTTGCCCCTTCCTGCGTGTTAGAATTTTAGCGCGCCCCGCGAGGACGGGTCGCGCCTAGGGAAAAGTGAACACAGCCCTGCCGTGTTCGTGATTGGCCGTTTGTGTTTTGAGCCAACACAACGACCTGGGGAGCCTAACCTCTGCGCGTGGACGTAGACCTCTGTATCGCTCCGCGGTTCCGGGAGGAAACGATAAGCGCGCAGGCGGCGCCCACCTGCCGGGAGCAGGTTCAAGACGGGCGGTCGCACGACACGGTGGGGAGCCCTTGGACACGCGTTGTGTTGCATGAGAAGAGATGAAGGCCGCTCCGCGAAGAGGCGGAGCGGCCTTCGGCGTCTGGACGCATAGGAGGAGAAACAGGGCCCAGTGCCCAAGGTCTCCCCTCTGAGGGGAGAGTTGCGCGTCATGCGAAGAGTCGATCTACGCTCGGACACAGTCACGACACCCACACCGGCCATGAGGGAGGCGATGGCGGAGGCGGAGGTCGGCGATGACGTCTACGGGGAGGACCCGACCGTCAGGCGGCTCGAGGAGACGGCGGCCCGGCTCCTGGGGAAGGAGGCCGGCCTCTACGTGCCGTCAGGCACGATGGCCAACCTCATCGCCGTCATGACCCACGCGAGGCGCGGGTCGGAGGTCATCCTCGAGGCGGACTCGCACATCTACTACTACGAGGCCGGCGGCATGGCCGTCTGTGCCCAGGTCATGCCCCACACGGTGAAGGGTGAACGCGGCTTCTTGACCCCCGAGATGGTGAAGGCCGCGCTTCGCCCTTCCAACCTCCACTTCCCGCCCGCGACCCTCCTGTGCCTTGAGAACACGCACAACCGCGCCGGCGGGACGGTCTGGCCCCTCGAGCAGCTCGAAGCGGTCATCGATGTGGCCCACGACGCCGGGCTGGCCGTCCACCTCGACGGGGCCCGCATCTTCAACGCCGCGGTCCACCTCGGCCTGCCGGCGTCCCGGATCGCGGAGCGCGCGGACTCGGTCATGTTCTGCCTTTCCAAGGGCCTGGCCGCGCCGGTCGGCTCCGTGCTCGTCGGGCGTAGGGACTGGATCGCCGCGGCCCGGCGGAACCGGAAGGTCGTCGGCGGGGCCATGCGGCAGGCGGGCGTCATCGCCGCGGCGGGCCTCGTCGCCCTGGAGACCATGGTCTCCAGGTTGGCCGAGGACCACGCCAACGCGCGGGACCTGGCCGAGCGGCTGGCCGTGGTGCCGGGGGTGTCTGTCGACCTCGAGTGGGTCCAGACGAACATGGTCATGGCCGACGTCTCGGGCCTCGGGGTGGCCGCGCCCGACTTCGCCCGGCGGCTGGCCGGGAGAGGTGTGCTGGTCAACGCTGTGGACCCTCACCGGCTGCGGTTCGTGACCCACAAGGACGTGACCGCGGAGGACGTCCGGGAGGCCGCCCGGGTGGTGGCGGAAGAGGCGGCGGCCTGCCGGGTCTAGCCGGCAGGTCCTTCCTCTTCTTCAGGCAGGGCGGGGGAGAGGAGCTCGGAGACGGTCACGATGCGGAGTCCCTTCTCGGCCAGCACGGGAAGGAACCGCTCCATGGCTGGCCCGGTCTGGGGTGTGGGGTGGCAGAGGATGATGTCTCCGGCCCTGACCCGGGAGACCACCCGCCGGGCGATGACCTCGACCCCCTCGAGCCGCCAGTCCACGGTGTCGAGGGACCAGATGACCGTGCGGCAGCCCTCCTCGGCGGCGGCCTTCAGCATCGTCCCGGACCGTTCCCCCATCGGCGGGGCGAAGATGACGGGACGCCGGCCGCAGGCCTTCTCGATGAGGTCCGCGGCGGCCCTTATCTCGTCCCTGACCTGCTGGGGGTCGGTGTAGGTCATCGGACGGTTGTAGTATCCGTGGTTCCCTATCTCGTGCCCCCGGGCGGCGGCCTCCTTCAGCCAGGCCGCACGCGCCTCACTGCCTTCGAGCCAGGACCCGACAGGGCAGATGGTGAGCCGCCCTCCCGCCTCTTCGACCAGGCGGCAGATGAGGTCGAGGTGCTCGTCCCCCCAGGCGATGTTGAGGATGATGGCCACGGCCTTCTTCGCAGGGTCGGCGTGGAAGACGGGTGCCTGGGGGAAGTCGGCCAGGGTCACGGTCGGAGGGACCGGGAAGAAGACGAACGGCACGGCCTCGCCGGGAGCGGCCTGGAGCGACCGCGCGACGGTCGCGGCCACGTCCAGGCGGCGCCCCTCGACGGCGGGGACGACCCCCCCTGTCGACCGGTCGAGGTAGGCGTTCCGCGGGAGAACGGTGAGGTCGGCGGCCACGTCTTCCAGGACCCCTGTGGCCTGGTAGCGGTCGAGCCCGCCGAGGTCCACCCAGATGTCACCGTGCCCGGCCCTCACGCCCTCGGCGATGCGGTCCCGCGCGGGGTCCCGCCCGCCGAGGTCCGGAAGGACCGTGCTCAGGCCGAGGACCAGGCCGGCGGCGAGCGAGACGATGGCCATGACGGTCAGGAGGAGGCGGAGGTAGGGACCTTGCGTCCCTCCCCCTGCTCGAGGCGGACCGTCCCCGAAGAATCCGCCCATCGTCCCGACCTCCCCGGTGTCTCGGATTCCGGTAATGTGTATGCGCCCGTGGGGGTGCGGAACAACCGTTGACCGGAATCCGCGCTCCCGGTAGAATGAATGATGCCTAGTTAACCGCTAGGAATTATAGGGGGAAGGGGGGCTCAGGCGTGAAGCTCTCGACCAAGGGCCGCTACGGTGTGATGGCCTGCTACGACCTTGCCTGTCACCACGGCGACTCCCCCGTTCCCCTCAAAGCCATCGCCAGGAGACAGGGCATCTCCCCCGGCTACCTCGAGCAGCTCATCGGCCACCTGCGCCGGGCCGGCATCGTCCGCAGTGTGAGGGGGCCGCAGGGGGGATATGTCCTTGCCCGGAGCCCGGACGAGATCACCGTAGGGGACATCATCAGGGTCCTTGAGGGACCCATCGCTCCGGTGGAGTGTGTGTCACAGGACCCGGGCGACTTCCGACACTGCGGCCGGACGGAGGGGTGTGTCACCCGGCCGGTGTGGGAGAAACTGCGGGACAGTATGGTCCGGGTCCTGGACTCCATCACCCTCAAGGACCTCTTGGACGAGGGTGGCCGGGAGTGACCCGGCCGGCCGGTCGGACACGGAACGGAGGGGGCTTGATGAACGCTGGAACTTCTGCCGCCGAGCCGCTCGAAGGGAGGGCTCCGCGGCGGGTCTACCTGGACCACGCGGCGACCACCCCGGTCAGACCGGAGGCCGCCGAGGCGGTCTTGCGCTACATGACCGAGGAGTACGGGAACGCGTCGAGCGTCCACAGCTACGGTCGTGCCGCCCGGGAGGCCCTCGAGAAGGCGCGGGCGCAGGTGGCCCATGTCATCGGGGCCGACCCGGACGAGATCGTCTTCGTGAGCGGGGGGACCGAGGCGGACAACATGGCCCTGCGCGGCGTCGTGGCCGCGAGCTCCCGGGGCCGACACATCGTGACGACGAGGATAGAGCACCATGCCGTCCTCCACACCTGCGAGGAGCTCGAGAAGGAGGGCCTCGCCGAGGTGACCTACCTGCCTGTCGACAGCACGGCCACGGTCGACCCTGACGACGTCGCCCGGGCCATCCGGCCTGACACGGCCCTGGTGAGCGTCATGTTCGCCAACAACGAGGTGGGGACGATCCAGCCTGTGGCCGAGATCGGGCGGATATGCCGGAGCAAGGGTGTGCCCTTCCATACGGACGCCGTGCAGGCCTACGGGGCCGTGCCGATAGACGTCGACGTGCTCGGCATCGACCTTCTGACTATCTCCTCGCACAAGATCTACGGACCCAAAGGCATCGGGGCGCTCTACGTCCGCCGGGGCACCAGGGTCCGTCCCTTGATCTTCGGCGGCGGGCACGAGCGCGGGAGGCGGGCCGGAACCATCAACGTCTCGGGAGCGGTCGGGTTCGGCGTGGCGGCCGAACTCGCCGAGAAGGAGATGGACCAGAGAAGACGGCACCTGGTCGCCCTGAGGGACCGCCTCATCGACGGGGTCCTCGCCTCCATCGACCACGTGCGGCTGAACGGGCACCGGACGAGGAGATTGCCCAACAACGCCAACTTCAGCTTCGAGTTCGTGGAAGGCGAGTCCATCCTCTTGTCCCTCGACATGAGAGGGGTGGCGGCCTCCAGCGGCTCGGCCTGCACTTCCGGGTCTTTGGAGCCGTCGCACGTCCTTGCCGCCATGGGTCTGCCTCCCGAGGTGGCCCACGGCTCCGTCCGGATGTCCCTCGGAACCCAGACCACGGAGGAGGACATCGACTACGTGCTCGAGGTCCTGCCGCCGATAATCCGGAGGCTCCGGGCGATGTCGCCCCTTTACGCCGAGGCGGTGGCGAAGGGGGCGGCGGCTTCGGAAGCCGAGCCCGGCGGCGGTGGAAAGTAGGGGCCTCGCGCCGGTCTGACGTACGCTCGAACGGAGGATGCGGATTGTACAACGAAACGGTCCTGGACCACTTCCACAACCCGAGGAACGTCGGTGAGCTCGACGACCCCGACGGGGTCGGCGAGGTCGGGAACCCGGTCTGCGGTGACGTCATGCGCATCGAGATCAAGGTCAAGGACGACCGGATAGAGGACATCAAGTTCCGGACCTTCGGCTGTGGCGCGGCCATCGCCACGAGCAGCATGGTCACGGAGATGGTCAAGGGCAAGACCCTTGAGGAGGCCCTGGCCGTGTCGAACCGGATGGTCGCCCAGGCCCTGGGAGGGCTGCCGAAGCAGAAGATGCACTGCTCCAACCTTGCCGCCGACGCCCTGCACAAGGCCATCGAGGACTACCGGCGCAGGCTGGGCCGCCCGGCACAAGGCGAGGCCGCGGAGGAGGACGGCGGGGAGCGTCCCGCCGCCGGGGAGGACGGAGACCCCTGTCCCGGCTGCTGCGGGAAGATAGGACGCGAGCTCACCGCCCTCCCGCGGTCGTCCGGGTGAGGACGGCCCCGTGAGCGACAGTTCGGACCCGGTGGCGGTGGCCATGAGCGGTGGTGTGGACTCGTCCACCGCCGCCGCCCTGCTGGTCAGGGCAGGCCGCCGGGTCTTCGGCCTCACCATGGCCACCGGGTTCAACGAGGCCGCCGTGCGGCAGGCGGCCGAGGTCGCGCGGTTTCTGGGAATCGAGCACCACGTGGTCGACCTTTCCTCGGTCTTCCGCGAGAGGGTCATCGAGCCGTTCTGTCGCGACTACGCCGCCGGACGGACCCCGAACCCCTGTGTCCGGTGCAACCGGTTCGTCAAGTTCGGCCGGCTCCTCGAGGCCGCCCTGGACCTCGGCGCCGGCCGCCTGGCCACGGGGCACTACGCCCGGGTCGTGCGGGGTGAGGACGGCCGGTTCCGTCTCCTCAGGGGGGCCGACCGCCGCAAGGACCAGTCCTATTTCCTCTACGCCCTGGATCAGGAGCAGCTGGCGCGGACCGAGTTCCCCCTCGGCGCCCTCCGGAAGACCGAGGTGAGGGAGATCGCGGCAAGGCTCGGCCTTCCCGCCTTCCGAGGGCGCGAGAGCACGGACGTCTGCTTCGTGTCCCGGACCCGGTGCGGAGAGGGGAGGAGCGGCTACCCGGACCTTGTCGAGCGGATGACGGGACGGGCCGCCCTGCCCGGGCCCATCGTCGACACCGCCGGCCGGCCTGTCGGCACCCACCGCGGTCTGGTCTTCTACACCGTCGGACAGAGGCGCGGGTTGGGGTCGGTCGGACCCGGGCCGCTCTACGTGGTAGCCATCGACCAGACCACGAACTCGCTCGTCGTCGGGTCGGCCTCGGAGACCTTCTCGGGGTGGCTCGTGGCCTCCGAGGCCGTCTTCGTGTCCGGCGAGCCGCCGCCGGCGGGAACGCGGGTAGAGGCCAAGGTCCGCTACCGGAGCCGCGCGGCCCCCGCCGACTTCCGGCCCCTGTCCCGACAGGCTCCGGACGGGGATACGGGCTTCAGGCTCCACTTCTACGAACCCCAGCGGGCCGTGGCGCCGGGTCAGGCGGCCGTCCTCTATGACGGGGACGAGGTCCTCGGCGGGGGTGTCATCACCACCACCGAGGCGCGGGAGCGGGCCCTCCGGACCCTGGCGCCGGGGTCAGCCCTTCCTGGACCAGGCGATGAGAACGACTCCTAGCTGCCGTTCGAGCCTTCGGATCTCCTCGAGCTTCTCTGGTGGGACAGTGGCGATGGTCCAGTCTTCCGCCTCAGCCACCATGTTCGACCTCCCCGGCGATGCGCCCTCGCCACACATTTTTCCCTCCCGGGCGGGGAAGATAGTCCCAAGTCGAGGAGGTTCCCATGCGCGGTCGGGTCGAGGTCACCGGCCTGCCCGTAGTCGAGACCGGCTCCGGAAGGGTGCTGGGGCGGGTGAAGGATCTGGCTTTCGACCTCGGGCGCGGCCGGCTCGAGGGTCTTGTCGTCGGGACCGGACGGGGTGAGGCCTTTCTCCCGTTCGACGACGTGAAGTCGCTCGGCGAGGCGGCGGTCATGGTCGAGACGGGGACGGTCCTGGCCCCGGGCAGGCGGCCGGACCGGGCGGAGTCGTCGCCGGACGGAACGGACTACCCCCTGGGCAAGAAGGTCCTGACGAGGGACGGACGAGTCCTCGGGACGATTGACGACGTCATCTTCGACCCTGACAGCGGCGCGGTCTGGGGCTACCAGGTCAGCGCAGGGTTCCTCACCGACTTCGTGGACGGCAAGAAGGCCGTGCCGCTGACGGACGAACTCATCGTCGGTCCGGACTCCGTCGTCGTGCCCGACGACGAGCTCCGGAGTCCGGCGGACGGCCCGGGGGGGACCTGGAGCTGAGATGCCCGTCCTGCGGCGCCCGGGAAGTCGGGCGTCTGGCCGCGGCCCACCATTACTGCTGGCGGTGTTTCGTGGAGTTCACCGTCGGGGAGACCGGCATCGAAGTCTTCGAGATCGCCGAGGACGGCAGCCTGGTCCCCCTTGAGCCGGGCGACACCTGCCCGGTCGGCGTGGGAACGGGGGGCCGGAAGGCGGCGTTGCCAGGGAGGTGAAGCGTTGGCCAGAGGGTTCTGGAGCGGTGTCCTGGCCGGGAGCATCATCGGGGGCATTGTCGGGGCTCTCTTCGCCCCGTCGATGAACCCGGAGACCAGGGACCAGTTGATGGAGCGGGGCAGGGAGCTCCGCAGGAAAGCGGAGCAGCTCGTGCGCCGGGCCGAGAGAAAGATCGATGAAGCCCTGGAGGAACAGTGAAGACTCCCGCCTGCCTGCGGTAGGGGTGGGAGGGAAGCACCATACTTGACCGGCGGTCCAGGGTAGCCCTCCTGGTGGTCCTGGCCGCCGGTCTTCTCTACCTGGCCTGGCTCCTCCGGGCGGCCTTGGTGCCGTTCGTCCTCGCCGCGGTGCTGGCCTTCATGCTGGAGCCGCCTGTGCGGTTCCTGGAGGCCCGGGGGCTGTCGCGGCTGTCATCTATCCTTGTGGTCTACGCGGCGGCGGCGGCACTGGCGGGCGGGTTTCTCGTGTATCTCATCCCGGTCCTCTACCGGCAGCTGACCCTGCTGGCGGCAAGCCTTCCCGGCCTGACCCGTCAGGTGCAGAGGCTGCTGGCCGAGGCCCAGCTCCTCTACAGCCAGGCCGGCCTCCCCGCGGAGGTGAGGCAGGTGCTCGAGGGCGCCCTCGTCCGGCTCGAGGCCCAGCTCCTTTCCGGCATCGAGGCCGTGCTCTCAGGGCTCTTCGGCGCGGTGTCGGGGCTCCTGGTCCTGGTCCTGGCGCCTTTCTTGGCCTTCTATCTCCTCAGGGACAGGGACGTCATAAGGGAGTCGGTCCTGTCGGTCATCCCCGTGTCGGCTCAGGGTGAGGGGCAGCGGGTGCTCTCGGAGATGAACCGTGTGCTGGCCGGCTTCATCCGGGGCCAGTTGCTCGTCGCCCTCATCGTCGGCACCCTCGTCGGCGTGGCCACCGAGCTCCTGGGCCTCCGGTTCTCGGCCGTGCTCGGCGTCATCGCGGGCCTGACCAACATCATCCCCTACTTCGGCCCGGTCATCGGGGCCCTCCCGGCGGTGCTGCTCGCACTCCTGGAAAGTCCGCTGCTGGCCCTCAAGACGGCCGGGGCGTTCTTCATCATCCAGCAGGTCGACAGCCTCTTCATCACGCCGCGCGTCGTCGGGGGACAGGTCGGTCTCCACCCGCTCGTCGTCATCTTCTCTCTCCTGGCCGGGGCCCAGCTCTTCGGCTTCGTCGGAATCCTTGCCGCTGTGCCCGTCGTCGCGGTGTCGCGGGTCTTCGTCCGCTATCTCTTTCATAAGCTGGTCACCGACTGGTCGCGCTGACCTTATGGGTCGGTTGCGGTTGACACTTGATGGTGACTGTAACTATAATTGGCCAGCCCCGGCCTGCCGGTGTGGGCCGGGAGGGAGGCGGTCATAGCCTCTGCGCCGGAAGGGAAACATCTTCAAGGCGGAACCGACGAAGGGAGGACTACGGGTGGGCGAAGAGTTTGACGAGGACTGCGAAGTTATCGTCCTGACCGACGAGGACGGGGAGGACCACGAGTTCGAGCTCATCGAAATCATCGAGGTCGATGACAACGAGTACGCCGTCCTCGCCCCTCTCGACGAGGATTTAGAGGAGGAGGGCGAGACCGTCATCCTGCGCGTTGAGACCGACGAGAACGGTGACCGGGTCTTCTGCGACATCGAGGACGACGAGGAGTGGGAGAGGGTCGCCGAAGCCTACGAGTCCTGCCTTCTTGACGAAGACGAGTTGGACGACTGGGAGGAAGACGACGAGGAAGAGGAAGAAGACCTGAGAGAGTGAGAGTTCCCCTCCTGCGGACCGACCTGGGCCCGCCCTCCCGGGGCGGGCCCTTCGCTCTTGCGCGCGGCAGGGAAAGACCCGAGAGACCGCGAAGCTCCAGGCGGCACCGCGCCGGCAGTGTAGCCGGCACTACAACCGGCGCCAAGGCCGAGGACGGCCGGGCCGGGCAGAGGAGGTATGACCGAGTGCGGCAGGTCGGGTGTCGCGTCCGCGGGCTGCTCTCGGACCTCGGCGCCGCCGTCAGGCCGGTGCTCGCCGGCCTGGGTCGCCGCCTCCGGCCTGCGCGAGACTGGAGGCGGTCCCCGGCGGTCCTCTACGCCATAGCCGCCGCCTCCGGCTCACTCCTCCTGACCCTGTGCGGGTTCACCCTCGCTTCGGCCCCGGTGGACCCGGGCTCCGCCCGCACCGTCGTCTTCGAGGTCAGCCCGGGGGCGCCCACGGTGAGCATCGCGCGGGACCTCGAGCGGGAGGGACTCATCCGCGACAGGCTGAGCTTCAGGGTCATGGCCGCCCTGCTCGGGTTTGACGGCAGACTCAAGGCAGGCCGCTACGAACTCAGCCCGGCCTACTCCACCTGTCGCACGCTCCGCAAGATAGGCCGCGGCGAGGTCGTCACCGTCGCCGTGACCGTGCCTGAGGGGCTGACCCTCGCCCAGATAGAACGTCTTCTGGAGGAGGAAGGCCTGGTCGAGCCGGGAGAGTTGAGGCGGGCGCTCGAGGAACTCGACGCCAGGGGCGAGTTGTCCATCCTCCCCGAGGACCGCACACGACTCATCGACCCCTACGAGGGAGTCCTCTTTCCCGACACCTATTTCTTCGAGACCACGGCCGACCCGGTCACCATCGCCCGCGTGATGGCCCGCCGCACGCAGGAGGTCTTCACGCCCGAAAGGCTCGCCAGGGCGGCCTCGCTGGGGATGACCCCCTTCGAGGTCCTGACCCTGGCCTCCATCATCGAGAAGGAAGCCGTCGTCGACGAGGAGAGGCCTCTCATCTCCTCCGTGTACCACAACCGCCTCAGGGCGGGGATGAAACTCGACGCCTGCCCGACGGTGTTCTACCTGCTGGGCAAGCCCATGTCCGAACGTCTCCTCTTCGCCGACCTGGAGGTCGACTCACCCTACAACACCTACCGGAACGCGGGCCTGCCGCCGGGGCCCATCTGCAGTCCGGGGCTGGCCTCCATCGACGCGGCCCTGTACCCTGCCGAGACCTCCTACTACTACTTCGTCTCCAAGAACGACGGGACCCACCACTTCAGCCGCACCCTGGCCGAGCACAACCGGGCCGTGGCCGAGTACCAGGGGGGTTGAGCTCTCCGGCGCACAGGGTCTCTGCCGACCGCCCCCGAGCGGTGTCCCTGAGGTGACTAAGTCCGGCCGGGCCTGGAAACCCTAGGCAGGCAAGGGACAGATTCATCCGCCGGGTGGATGCGCGTGCTCAGGCTCAGGACGGTCAAGTCGTCGGGGACCCGTGCAGGACGGCTCCTGGCCCTGACGCTGCTCCTCTCGGCGGCCCTCGTGGCCGTCTCGGTCCGTCTGGCCTGGCTCGGCGTCGTCCGGCACGCCCCCCTCGCCGTGCGGGCCGTGTCCCAGCGCGCCCAGACCGTGCCTCTCGGTCCCCTGCGCGGGCGCATCCTTGACCGGTCCGGGAGACCGCTCACCGACAGCCGGCCCAGCTACCGCGTTGCCGTCTATCCCGCCCGGGTCAACGCCCGCGCCGGAGCGGCGGCCCACCTGGCCCAGGCCCTCGGAACCGACGTCCGGAGCCTGGAAAGGCTTCTTGACGGCCTTGAGGCCCCCGTCATCGTCGCCTCGGGCCTGGGTCCCGAGGAGGCGGCCGAGGTGATGAGCCTGGGGCTGGAGGGGGTGGCCGTCGTGGCCGATGAGGAGAGGTACGGGCCCGGGTCGCTCGCCCGCCACGTCGTAGGGTCTGTCAGCGGCGGCTCACCCCTTGCGCCCGGGGCCGTCGGGGCGCCGCGGGGGGCCGACGGGCTGGAGGCGGTATGGGACGGGCTCCTGCGGGGCGAGGGCCCGGCCTCCCTGGCGCTCTTCGTCGACGGGCGCGGGGTGCCTATCCCCGGGCTCGGCTGGCGGAAGCTTCACCGCGTCGGCGGCTCGCCGTGGCTCTCCCTGCCCTGCGACATCATCACGACCCTCGATGGGGACGTGCAGGCCGTGGTCGAGGAGGTGATGGACCGGAGGGTGGCCCGGGGGGCCGTGGTGGTCATGGACCCCTGGTCAGGCGATGTCCTGGCTGCGGCCAGCCGTCCGAACTTCCGCCAGGACCGGGTAGGGGCCTACCTGGACCGGACCGACGGGCCCCTGGTGAACCGGGTCCTCTGTCCGTATCCCCCGGGTTCGGTCTTCAAGCCCGTGGCTTTGGCCGCGGCTCTCGAGACCGGGGCGGTCCGGCTGGACGAGCGCTTCACCTGCCGGGGGACGGCCGTCGTCTCCGGGCGGGAGATAGTCTGCCACGCCCGGGACCGGGGCGGCCACGGGGAGGTCGACCTGGAGGAAGCCCTTGCCCTCTCCTGTAACGTCGCCTTCGCCCGGATCGGCCGACGGGTCGGGCAGGACGGGCTCCGCGAACAGGCCCTTTCCTTCGGCTTCGGCCGGCCGACAGGGGTGGGGCTGCCCGGTGAGGCGGCGGGGACCCTGCCCGCGCCGGCGGCGGAGGGGCCCGAACCGGAGGCGGCCTTCGGACAGGGCGGGGTGACCGCGACACCTCTCCAGGTGGCCCGGTTCTACTCGACCATCGCCAACGGCGGCCGGTCCGTCCGGCCCCGTCTGGTCAGAGAGGCCGTCGCCCCGACGGGGGCAAGGGCCGTGCTGGGCCCGCGTCCCGGCGGCGGGCGGGTCCTGTCTCACTTCACGGCCGCCGCCGTCACCGCCTCACTCGAGAGGGCGGTCAGGGAAGGGACAGGGGTGGCCGCGGCGGTCGTCAGCGGTGTGGCCGGGAAGACCGGGACGGCGGAGACCGGGCGGACGGGGACCGACGGCGCTTCTCTCTACCACGGCTGGTTCGCCGGTTTCTGGCCCGCCCGGGGCGCCCGGTTCGTCATCGTCGTCCTCGTCGAGGACACGCCTGTCGGCGGAGCCGAGGCGGCCCGCGTCTTCGGCGAGATACTGGCCCGCTTGGTCGGAGGCGGGTAGCCCTCTGCTCCGCCCGGCCGGAGGCGCCCGGCTCCGAAAAAAGGACAACCTCTGCCTGAATTAGTACGGGCACGAACAACCCCCTTCGCCATAAGATGATGAGTGCTTTTTGGCGAAGGAGGCCCTGCGTCCGTGCGTTTCTGGTTCTTGAAGCTGCTCGGGTGGGTCCGGAAAGCCGCACCGCCCCCGGCGGGCGGAGGCCCGGCCCCCGGCCGGGGGGTCATCGGGTACGTCTCCAACCCCGGCACCTTCCCGCGTCCCCTCTCACCGGCGGAAGAGGCCCGCTACCTCGCCGAACTCCAGAAGGGGAGCGTGGAGGCCCGGAACGTCCTCATCGAGCGGAACCTCCGCCTCGTGGCCCACATCGTCAAGAAGTTCTCCAACACGAGGGTGGACCTTGACGACCTGATATCGATCGGGACCATCGGCCTCATCAAGGGCATCAGCACCTACAAGCCTGACCGGGGGACGCGCCTGGCCACCTACGCCGCCCGCTGCATCCAGAACGAGATTCTCATGTACCTGCGGTCCATCCGTCCCCAGCAGGCCGAGGTGTTCCTGCACGACCCCATCGGCGTGGACCGCGAGGGGAACGAGCTGACCTTCCTCGACATCCTTTACACCGACGAGGACGTCGTGCCGGACACGGTCGGGGTGCGCCTGGACGAGTCGAAGGTGAGGAAGCGGGTCGCGAGGCTCAAGGGCAAGGAGAAGCTCGTCGTGGAGCTCCGCTACGGTTTGAAGGGAGGGGTCATCCGGACCCAGCGCGAGATCGCGCGCCGCCTCGGCATCTCCCGCTCCTACGTGTCACGCATCGAGAAGAAGGCCCTCGGCCGGCTGAGGAAAGAGCTGCAGGCCGAGATCACGTGAGCCCCGACCGACGCGCGGCAGGGCTCGGCCGGCCCGTGGTATAATTGGGTCTATCGCGTCAAGCCTACGGCGGAGGTGGCTCGTGGCCGAGCCTTTCTGGCACAACCTCGTTCCCGACGGGTACTACCGTTCCATCTACGACATCGACCTTGACGCCCTGCGCGAACGCGGGGTGTCCGGCCTCATCATCGACCTCGACAACACGGTCGCCGCCTGGGGTGTGGGAAGGCCCGAGCCCCGCCTGGCCGAATGGATCCGTGAGGTCCGGGACAAGGGCCTCGAGCCCTACATCCTGTCGAACGACCTGGGGCCGCGGGTCGCCCTCTTCACCCGCTACCTGGGCATCGAGGGGACGGCCCGCGCGGGCAAGCCGCGGCGCCGGGCCTTCAGGAAGGCGGTGGAGGCCCTCGGTCTCCGTCCGGACCAGGTGGCCGTCATCGGGGACCAGGTCTTCACAGACATTTTCGGGGCCAAGCGTCTCGGCTGCCACACCATCCTCGTCGTCCCGGTGAGTCGCCGGGAGTTCCTCTGGACCCGGCTCGTCCGGCTGGTCGAAGGCCGTCTCCTCGCGTGGCTCAGGAAGAGGGGGCTCGTCGGGCCGCCGGTCGGAAAGGACCCGGGCCTGGAAGGGGAGTGAGGGATGCTCTCCGGTGAACGGGCGATCCTTCTCCTCGCCGCGGGCGCTCTCGGCGTCGCGGTTGGGAGCTTCCTCTGCGTCTGCATCCACCGGCTCCCACAGGGCCTGTCCGTGTTCGGGCCGCCGTCGCACTGTCCCTCGTGCGGGCGCCGCCTCACCTGGTGGGAGCTCGTCCCCCTCGTGGGCTACGTCCTCCTCGGCGGTCGGTGCCGGACCTGCCGCTCACCCATCTCTCCGGTCTACCCGCTGGTGGAGCTGGGGACGGCGGTCCTCTTCGTCGCGTCGGTCTTGACCTGGGGCCTCTCCGTCGAGGCCCTTTCGGCCGTCCTGTTGGGTTCGCTCATCATCGTGGGGGGGACGGTCGACACCTTCCACCAGCGCATCCCCGACGCGGTGACCCTTCCGGGAATCGCCCTCGGCCTGTCCCTCTCGCTCATCAACCCTGAGGTGGGCGCCTTGGGTTCATTTCTCGGCCTCCTCGTCGGGGGCGGCTTCCTTCTGGCCGTCGCCGTGGCGAGCGGGGGCGGCATGGGTGGGGGCGACGTGAAGTTCGCGGCCATGATGGGGGCCTTCCTCGGGGTGGAGGGCACCCTCGCCGCGCTCCTCGTGGGGTTCGTGGCCGGGGCCCTCGTCGGCGGCGCCGCTCTGGCCGCCGGGCGGAAAGGACGGCGGGACTTCATGGCCTTCGGCCCCTTCCTGGGGGCCGGGGGACTGGTGGCCCTGTTCTGGGGTCAAGCCCTCATCGGGTGGTACGTGAGGGTCTTCTGGGGCTAGAGGGTCCCTGCGGACGTCTCTCAGAGACAAGGGGATGGATATGGGGCAGACGGGGATGGGCCTCGAGGAGGCCAAGAGGGCGGTCGCCGGGGCCGTCGACCGGGCCGCTCCGCGGCTCGTGGAAGTCAGCCGGACCATGTACGAGAACCCCGAGCTCGGGCACCGGGAGTTCAAGGCCTCGGCTCTCCTCGCGGGCTTCCTGGAGGAGGCCGGCTTCAGGGTGACGAGGAACGTCGCCGGCCTGGAGACGGCCTTCCTCGCCGTCTGGCCTCCGGACGGCGGCGGGCTCAAGACCGGTCCGACCGTCGCCGTGCTGGCGGAGTACGACGCCCTACCCAAGGTCGGCCACGGCTGCGGGCACAACATCATCGGCTCGGCCGCCGCGGGGGCGGGCCTCGCTCTGGCCAGCCTGGGGGCCTTGCCGGGCCGGGTCCTCGTCATCGGCTGCCCCGCTGAGGAGGGCGGCGCGGACGGGGCGGGTGGGAAGGTCTTCCTCCTCGAGGCGGGCGTGTTCGACGAGGTCGACGCCGCCCTCATGGTCCACCCGGGGAGCGTCGACGCCGTCAGCAGTCCGTCCGCGTGCCGCGTGGCCCTCGAGATGACCTTCCGGGGGAGGGCGGCCCATGCCGCCGGCTCCCCTCACGAGGGTGTCAACGCCCTGGAGGCCGTCCTGCAGACCTTCAACGGCATCAACGCCCTCCGGCAGCATCTTCCGGAGTCGGTGCTGGTGCACGGTGTCGTGGTCAAGGGAGGAGAGGCTCCCAACATCGTTCCCGACGAGGGGGTCGTCCGCCTCTACGTGCGGGCCCCGGTCCGCGCGGAGCTCGAGCCGGCGGCGGAGCGGGTGAAGGACTGCGCCAGGGGAGCGGCTCTGGCCACCGGGTGCGAGGTCCGCTTCAGGGAGTTCAGCCGCACCTACCTCGACCTCGTGCCGAACCGGGCCCTGGACGAGCTCTTCGCCCGGAACATGACCGCTCTCGGTCGGCCGCCGGTCCGGACGAGGAGGGCGGGAGGACGGGTCGGTTCGACGGACATGGGGAACGTCAGCCACGTGGTGCCGGCCATCCACCCCTATGTGGCCGTCACCGGGGGCAGACCGGTCCCCAGCCACAGCCGGGAGTTCGCCGAGGCCACCGTGTCACCTGACGGCGAGGCGGCCCTCATCGTCGGGGCCAAGGCCCTCGCGATGACCTGTCTGGACCTCCTCCTCTCGCCCGAGTCCCTGCGCGAGGTGAAGGACTCCGCGGGCCGCGGGGACCGGCCGGGGCGGGGGTGAGGCCGAGGGGCGGGTCTCTTCCCCTCCCACGCCACGGAGGGAGGACCTTCCCCGGAGGCGAAGCCTGTCCCGGCCTGAGGGCGTGTCTGCCGGATGCGCCGGATATGTATATGGGGACACCCCCTGTCGAGGAGCGTGATGACAATGGCCGGACCCAGGGTGCGGGTCGTGACGGACACCGTCTCCGACGTGCCGGACGACATCGCCCGTGACCTGGGGATAACTCTCATCCCCATGGTCATCAGGTTCGGGGACGAGCAGGTGAGAGACCGGGTCGAGATGGACATCAAGACGTTCCTGGCCAGGCTGGCGGCGACGAAAGAGCCGGTCCGGACCTCCCAGCCGTCCCCGGGCGAGTTCATCGAGGCTTTCAGGAAGGCCGCCCGGGGAGGGGCCACCGTCGTGTCCATCCAGCCTTCCATGAAGTTCAGCGGGGCCTACCAGACGGCGTGCATCGCCCGGGACATCGTCGCCCAGGAGGGCTGCCGGGTGGAGGTGGTCGATACGCGGAACGCTTCCATGGCCCAGGGGTGGGCGGTCATCGAGGCCGCCCGGGCCGCCCTGGCCGGCCTGCCTCTCGAGGATGTCGTGGAGAGGGTCAAGGACGTCTCGCGGAAGGTGAAGACCTTCCTCACCCTCGACACTCTGGCCTACCTCCAGAGGAACGGCCGGTTGGGCCGGGTGCAGGCCCTCCTGGGGGCTCTCCTTCAGCTCAAGCCCATCCTCACGGTGAGGGACGGGGAGCTGGGCCTCGCCGACGCGGCGGTCGGCGCCTCCCAGGTGATGTCAAGGCTCGTCCTGAGCATCCGGCGGAGCATAAGCGAGGGCGCCCGGGTCGCCCTCGCCGTCGTGCATGTCTCGGCCCGTGAGAAGGCCGAGCAGCTCAGGGATGAACTCGGCCGGCTCTACGACGTGGTCGAGTCGCTCATCACCGAGACCGGGCCGGCCATCGCGGCCAACGTCGGTCCGGGCGGTTTCGGGGCGATGCTCTACGAGGTCGACTGAAGACGGGAAGAGAACGGTCATCAGGACGGCCTGCCCTCTCGACTGCTGGGACACCTGTACCATCCTGGCCGAGGTGTCCGGCGGCCGCGTCGTAGGCCTCAGGGGGGACCCCGACCATCCCGTCACCAGGGGCAGGCTCTGCGTGAAGGCCCGGCTGCAGCTTGAGAGGCACAGGTCCCGGGACCGGCTCAAGACCCCTCTTGTCCGCCGGGGGGACGTCCTGGTCGAGGCCTCGTGGGAGGCGGCCCTGGACCTCGTCGCGGACAGGCTCCTCCGGGCGAGGGAGCGTTCCGGGAGCCTGGCTGTAGTCCACTACTGGTTCTCGGGGTCGATGGGCCTTCTGAAAGACCTTTACCAGAGGCTCTTCAACCTCTTCGGCGGGGTGACCGAGCCGCGCGGCAGCCTCTGCTGGTCGGCGGGACTGGCCGCCCAGGAGGCCGACTTCGGCCGCGTTCTCTCCCACGACCCCCGCGACCTGGTCGCGGCGGCCGCCGTGGTCATATGGGGGCGGAACCCCGTCGACACGAACCCGCACCTCGTGCCGTTCGTCGAGGAGGCGCGGGCCGCGGGCGCGCCGGTCGTCGTCATCGACCCGGTGAGGACGGCCACGGTCCGGCGGTTGGCCGACCGCCACATCGCCCCGAGGCCGGGGACGGATGCTGTCCTGGCCCTGGCTGTGGCCGGCGAACTGCTCCGGCGCGGCGCCTATGACCGCGGGTTCTGCGAGGAGCGCGCGGCGGGGTTCGAGGACTACGCCCGGGCCGCGGCCGGTCTCCGTCTCGAGGCGGCCGCCCGGGCCTGCGGGGTCGCGGCGGCGGACATCCTCTTCCTCGCCGACATCCTCGAGACGAGGCGTCCGGCGGCCCTGCTCATCGGGTACGGCCTCCAGAGGCACCGCCGGGGCGGAGAGGCCGTGCGGGCCATCGACGCCCTGGCCGCGCTCACGGGGAACGTGGGCCGTAGCGGGGGAGGCGCCAACTACGCCAACCGACACGCCCAGGGGCTGCTCAGGGACCTCTCCGGGGAGGAGTTCGCCCGAGCCAGGAGGTTTTTCCCCATGCCGGCCCTGGGGACGGAGCTGGCCGCCCTCCGGGACCCGAGGGTCGAGGTCTTCTTCTGCAACAGGGCCAACCCCGCCGCCACGGCGCCGAACGCGGGCGAGGTCGTGCGGGCCCTCCGGGCTGTCGGGTTCAAGGTCGTGGCCGAGATAAGGCCGACGGACACGACGGCTCTCGCCGACGTCGTGCTGCCGGCAGCCGACTTCCTCGAGGACGAGGACCTCTACCACTGCTCCTGGCACACCTATTTCACCTGGGCCGTCCCGGCCGTCAGGCCCCCCGGCCTGGCCTGGCCGGAGACGAGGATAGTCGCGGAGCTTGCCTCAAGGCTCGGGTTCGGGGAGGAGTTCACCCGCACCCCGCAGGAATGGATAGCCTACGCCCTCGAGCCCCTGGTCGCGCGCTGCCCCGGCCTGGCCCCGGGAGGCGACATCAGGCGGCTGCGGGGCACTTTCTTCCCCAATCCCGCCGCCCGGGCCGTCCCGTGGTCCGACGGCCGGTTCGCCACGCCCAGCGGTCGGTTCGAGTTCGGACGGGAGTGGGGGTGCCTCGAGGACGTCCGCTCCGCCGCCTCGGGGCGGCCGGCCTCAGGGCCGCCGGTCTTCCACCTCGTGACCCCGCGGACCCGGTGGAACCTCCACTCGCAGTTCTTCGAGGAGGCCCTGAGGCGCCTCTCCCGCGGGTCGGGGCTCCCGCCGGCCTTCCTGCATCCCCGGGCGGCGGCCGGTCTCGGTCTCGCGGACGGGGAGACGGTCGTCCTCCGCACCGCTCAGGGGGAGCTCAAGGCCCATCTGGTCACCGACGACGGCGTGCGGGAGGATACGGTGCTCCTCTACGGCGGCGGGGACCTCGGGCTCGCCCGCGGCGGGGAACCCACCTCGGCCAACCTCCTCACCTCCGACACCCTCACCGACATCGGCCTTCAGGCGGCGTACTACGACTGCACCTGCACGGTGAGCCGCGCGGAGGGACGGCCGGGCCGAGCGGGCACCGCCGGTCCGGCGACGGGACGGGCCGCCGGACCGACGGCCCCGCGTCGGATGACGCTCAGTCGACCAGGATGAACACCAGGTCTTCCTCCCTTTCGGTGACCTCGAGCCAGAGGGTCGCCCTGGCCGTGCTCCCGGTCCGCGTGGCGCTCACGATGACCCCGTAGCGACCGGCCGGTGTGTCGCGCGGGACCGTGACACCTGCCTGCCAGGTTTCCGCGGCGTTCGGCGCAGAGCGGCGCGAGAGGGGCACGGCGAGCCGACCGTCGGGCAGGTTGACGGTTGCGCGGCACTCGGCGGCGGGGAGGCTCGGCCAGGCCGTTATGAGGACCTCACCCCCGGCCGGGACGGGGTTCGGCTCGAGAGCAGCGGTGACGGTGAAGGCGCCGACCTCGAAGACGGCCTGGGCCCGGCGTGTCGTGCCGGGGTAGCGGGCGGTGAAGGTCGCCCGGTGGACCCCCGGCCGGGCCCCGCCCGGGACCACCAGGTCGGCCGTCCAAAGAGCTCCCCGACCGGTGCGGGTGAGGACCACTTCGCCGGCCACGGGCGGTGAGAAGTCGACGGTGACCGACGCCGGCCGGCCCGTGGCGAAGGCCGAGAGGTGGAGGGTCTCGCCCGGCAGGACGAAGGCCGGGTGCACAAACCCCCGCACCGACTTCTCCTCGAGGAAGACGGGCTTGAGGACGGACCGGTGCTCGAGGCCGTTGCGGTCGACGAGCCAGCCGCGGTAGTAGTAGACCCCGGCCGGGAGGATGCGGCCCTGGTCGTCAGTGCCGTCCCAGACCACGGCTTCGGGCGGTTCGGGAGGAGCGTCTTCGGGCCGGAGCGTCTTCAGACGCCGGCCGGAGCCGTCCAGGACGGCCAGGTCCCATCCCCGGGCGTTGCGGTTCCTCAAGGACCCCAGGGAGAAGACGGTGACGTCTTCGACCCCGTCGCCGTCCGGGGAGAACGGGTTGGGCCCGGCTTCCACGAGGAAGAGACAGGAGCGGTAGATGACGGCGGCCGCCTCGGCGCGGGTCAGGGAGCGTCCGGGCCTGAGCGTCCGGTCGGGGTACCCTTCGATGATGCCCAGGCGTACGGCGAGGGCCATTCGCCGGCGGTGCACGGGGGCGACCTTCGAGCCGTCGCGGAACTGCCTGATGTAGGTCCAAGCGTCCTCGGCGTCCAAGGCCTGTGCCACGTCCCCGAGGCCCAGGGCCTCGACGAGGACCGCGACGGCCTCCTGCCGCGAGAGGCCGGCGGAGCTCCTCCGGACCCAGCCCCGGCCGGAGGCCTGTCCGACACCGCGGCCCGGCGACCGGGCCTGGTCGGCGCCGCCGGCCAGAGAGAGGGCCGCGCGGGGAGGCGGGAAGGGGTCGCCCGGGAAGACCCTGACGAGCATGTCCCCGAAGTCGCTGCGGGAGATGGCGGCGTTCGGGCGGAACCCGGTCAGGCGGAGACGACCGGGCCACCGTATGACACCTCCGACCTCGCCCGGCGGCGGTACGACCCCCTCCTCCCAGAGGACCCGCACGTACGTCTCTGCCCAGTGACCGGACATGTCGGGGTACCACAGGCGCCGGGCCGCGGCCGGCCCGTCAAGAGCGCAGACGACGAGCACAAGGGCTGCCGCGGCGAGGCTCAGGGACCGCTGCGTGCCGGTCGAGCGCAAGCCGTTTCACCTCCTGCGCCGGGGCTGTCGCGTCTCCCGGCAGAGGGCGGCGCATTCTCCCCGCCGACGGGCCCTCCTCCCGTGAAGGACGTCGCCCGCACCAACATCTCACGTCACAGAGGGACGGCCTCCGGGGCGGTCCCTCGGCTGGAGTCGGACGAGGGGGGATGGAAGGCGAAAGAGTCGAGCGATTCCCGTTGACCCGTGCGGCCGCGGCCGCCTAAGATGCTCAGTGGACCCACATGTTGCCTTGCCTGCCGCGGACATCCGGTCTGACCTTCCGACCGAGAGGAACCCAGGGGCTTCCGAGGCTCCGGTCGAGGGGGGACGTGGATTGAAGCGGTTCACGTCGGCGAGGACGCGGTACCTCCTGCTGGCCTTGGCGGCGGCCCTTCTGGCCGGAATCTTCGTGCACATCTACCTGTCGGGGGTCGCGCGTCGGGTCCCCGTCGTCGTCGCCGCCCGTGACTTCGAGGCCTACTCGGTCCTTGACGCCCACCTGGTGAGGACGGTGCTCCTGCCCGCTTCCGCCGTTCACCCGGCGTCGGTGTCCCGGGCGGCCGACGCGGTCGGCAAGACGAGCCTCGTCCCCAGACGGCAGGGGGAGCAGATCCTCGCCTCGAGTCTTGTGAGCGGGGACGAACCCGGGGAGTACCGGGCCGGGCTCAGACCTGAGGAACGTGCCTTGTGCCTGCCGGCCGAGGCGGTCCTCGGCGGCTGGCTCGGGGTCGCGCCGGGGGACTATGTCGACCTGACGGTGGTTCTGGACGGGGTGTCGCACTGCCTCGCGCAGGGCCTGGAGGTCCTGGATGTCGTGAAGGACCCCTCGGCTCCCTTCTCCGGGGGGCGGATCCAGGCCCCGCTGGGCGTGTTCCTGCGCGTGACCCCGGCCCAGGCGGAACGCATCACCCTGGCCGTCGAGTACGGCAAGGTCTACTTCTCGGTCCTGGGTTACGCGGGGGTGCCTGTCCCGGCGCCAGGGACACGGCTTCAGGACCTCTACGGCGAGGGCGAGGTCGAGACCGATGTCCTCTGGCCGTGACCTGCCGCGGGTCCTGGTCCTGAGCCGGGACTGGTGTCTGGCCGAGTCTCTCCGGCGCGAGGGCCGGGTCCGGGTCGTGGCCCACGTCGAAGACCCGGAACTGGCCGCCTCCGTCCTGGGCGCCGCGGAGGTCGACATCGCCCTCGTCGATGAGGCGTGGGGGGAGGACTTCCCCGCGGCCATGGCCCGTGCCGCCACTGGGCGGCAGGGGGGAAGGATGCCGCAGGTCTTCCTCCTTCGTCCCGGCGGGGGCCCGCCGGGTGACCCGCCGGGCTCAGGGCCAGGGCCGGGCCTGTCCCCCGTCCTTTCCCCTCCCCGGGCGGGCGCGCCGGACGCCTGGTCCGGGGGACGGGCCGAGGGCGGGATGACGCTGAGGGACTGGTGGAACGCAGGTCCCGCCGGCGACGCGGCGAGAGAGCCGGAGCCGGCCCGGGCGGCCGCCCCGGAGGTCCTGATGAGGCAGGTCATCACGGTCATCAGCCCCAAGGGCGGGGTCGGCAAGACCTTCATCTCCGTGAACCTCGGGGCGGCCCTGGCCCGCCACACCGGATTCCGGGTCCTACTCGTCGACCTCGACCTCCGGTCGGGCGATGCGGCCGTCCACCTCGACCTGGTCGGGCGCCCAACCCTGGCTGAGCTCCTTCCCTACGCCGACGAGCTTTCCGAGGAACATCTGGACCGGGCCGTGGTGACCCACGACCCGTCGGGGCTCGAGGTCCTGCTGGCCCCGGTCCGCCCGGAGGCGGCCGACATGCTCACCCGGGAGCACCTGGAGGCTCTCATCAGGGTGACCCGGCAGCGCTACGACTTCGTGATCATCGACACGCCCCCGGACCCGAGCGATGCCGCCGTGGTCGAGTGCCTCCGGGAGACGACGGCTGTCCTCCTCGTCTCGTCGCTGGACGCGGCGGCCCTCAGACAGTGCCGGCTGCTGCTCGACTCGTCGGCCCTCGGCGGGCGGGACCTCTCCCGGCGGCTCTTCATCATCCTGAACCAGGCCCACGGGAAGTCCCCCCTTCCGGCGAGCCGCGCGGCGGCCTTCCTCGAGGCTGACGCCGGCGCCGGCCGGGTCTTCGAGATTCCCGAGGACAGGCCTTGTGTCGAACGGGCCGTGTTCGAGGGGCGGCCGGTCGTCCTCACCAGTCCCGAGCACCCTGTCGCCCGGGGCATCTACGAGCTGGCCCACACGTTCTGCCCGGTGTTCACCGGTCTTCTCGGCACCGGGTCCCGGAGGCCCTCAGGTCTCCGGAGCCTCATCGAGGCCATCCGCAGATGGTGACGGAGGCCGGCCGCATGGCCCGCACAGGTGCCGAGCCCGGACTTCTGGAGAGCGTGAGGCGGAGGCTCCTTGAGGCCTATCCCGACCTGCTCGCCCGGGCCAAGCTCGACGAGTCGGGACGGGAGAGCGTCAGGAGGGCCATCCGCCAGATACTCATCACCGACGGTCTGACCGGCGACCGGGCGCGGCGCGAGGAGCTGACGACCGCCCTCTTCGAGGAGATAGCCGGCTACGGACCGATAGACGCCCTGCTGGCCGACCCCGAGGTCTCGGAGGTGATGGTCAACGGGCCCGACCGGGTGTACGTCGAGCGGGCCGGTCGGCTCCAGCGGGTGGACGCGGTCTTCCGGGACGCCGCACACCTCCTGGACGTCATCAGCCGGATGCTCAGCCTGACGGGACGGAGAGTGGACCTCAGCCAGCCCTACGTGGACGCGCGGCTCCCGGACGGGTCACGGGTCAACGCGGTCATCCCGCCGGTGGCGGTGGACGGCCCCTACCTCACCGTCCGGCGGTTCGGCACCGGGCTCCTGGAGGCCGAGAGCCTTGTGGCCCTGGGGACCGTCGACCGCGCCGGCCTGGAGGCGCTGAGGTGTGCCGTCGAGGGCCGGCTCAACATCGTCATCTCCGGCGGGGCGGCCAGCGGGAAGACGACGTTCCTGAACGCCATCGCGGGCTACATCTCCCTGGAGCGGGAGAGGGTCATAACCATCGAGGACGCCGCCGAACTGCGGTTCGGTGAGGGCAATCTGGTACGCCTGGAGTGCCGGCCGGCCAACGTCGAGGGGCGGGGCCGCGTGGACCCCAGACAGCTCGTCAGGAACGCCCTGCGCATGCGGCCCGACCGCATCATCGTCGGCGAGTGTCGGGGTCCGGAAGCCTTCGACATGCTCCAGGCCATGAACACCGGGCACCCGGGGTCGATGACGACGGTGCACGCCAACTCGCCGCGCGACGCTCTGCGCCGCCTCGAGATCATGGTCCTCATGGCCGGGGAGGGCCTCCCTTACGCGGCCGTGCGCGACCATATCGGGTCCGCCGTGGACCTCATCGTCCACCTCACCCGGCGCCCGGACGGCAGGCGCGTCCTCTCGGAGATCTGTGTGCTCCGCTCCTACGACCATGCCGCCGGGGCCTACGAGCTCGTCAGGGCTCAGAGAGGTGAGGGAGGACGCCTCGTCCTGCCCCTGGCGCCCGACCAGGCGGAGCGGTTGTCCCTCTTCGGAGGCAGGCGGCGGCCGGAGGGGCCGGAGGCGGCGGAGCATGACGGAGGGTAGGGGAGGCTGTTGTTGGAAGGCGGGTTCACTCTGGTGTCGGCCAGCATCGGGGTCTCTGTGGCCGTCCTGTGCCTGCTGTTGCCCTGGCCGCCCGGCCGGGGGAGAAGGAATGGGGCGGGTGTCTGGTCGGCCGCCTGGATAGCAATTTTCTCGGTCTGCAGGGCGTTGTCGGCATTCTGCCGAATATTTGCCGCCATCTCCTCAATCGAGGAAGAGGCCTCTTCAGCGGCGGCAGCCTGTTGGGAGGCGCCTTGCGACATCGACATCGAACTGTCATTCATCGCCTGGCTTCCGGTCGCAACATTTTCCGAAGCGGCCTGAACACCGCTGACCACTTCAATGAGACGATCGGCCATGCTCTTCAGGGCCTTCATCAATTCGTCCTTTTCCGAGCGACGTTTTATTTCAATATTCAGCTTGCCGTTGGCAATTTCCTGGGCAAGGGCGGCGGCATCACGGGTTGAACGATTCATCTTGCGCATCGCCTTGAGCAACTGACCCGCCTCATCTTTCGTTTCCACGGGGATATCGCGCGATGTATCACCGGCGGCCAGGTCGTTGGCGACCTCGACGGCAAGGTTGAGTGGCCGTGAAATACTGCGTCCGATAAAATATGCGAGGGCGACAAGCAATAACACAATTACTGCAACGGTGATGCCGGTCTCCAGCAGGTGCTGATAAAAAGCGGCGTCAACATCCTCGATATAGACACCGGTGCCGATGATCCAACCCCAGGGCTGGAAGCCCTTTACGTATGAGAGCTTCGGTGCCAGGTAATTCTTGTCGTCGCCCTTCTGCCAGACATAATCGACGAACCCGCCACCTTGCTTCTCGGTGACCTTGACCATTTCGACG
>ENA-OSAI01000210-OSAI01000210.1-marine-sediment-metagenome-genome-assembly--contig:-NODE-210-length-32531-cov-14.325317_pt1 | contig 32531 bp, 35 predicted proteins | sample MGYA00237871_ERZ529316 | MGnify/ENA primary metagenome ERZ529316 (study PRJEB26369, sample SAMN03142814) | marine sediment metagenome | biome: marine; feature: borehole; material: sediment...
TTCTGTCAAGGGCCCGGCACTCAAAAGTTAATTGAGTGCCGGGGGCGCAGCCTTTTCCCTTGACAGAACCCAGGAGAAAGCTATAATGGTTTAACAATTGACTGGCTTGGTTTTGAAAAGCTTAAATTCAACTAAAATGGAGAAGAACCACAATTATCTTTAATCACAAAAATTATCTTTAAAAAAGAATTGCAACAAAATCAATTTTATGGTAAAATAAATTGTGAAAAAAATAACTACCAACCTGCCGGGTTGGCCCAGCGGGAAGGTGATAAAGTTTTTAAAAAGGCTTTTCCTAAGGTAAGGGGAGCATTCCCTGAAGGTAGGGAAAAGTGGCATAAAAATTATAATATCCTGGGTAATATTATAATTGATTAAGGTGCCTGCTTTTCCTTAAATGGGGAATGCAGGCATTTTTGCTGTTTATGGGAGGTGAATAAGGTGGAAAACCGAATCGGTGTAGTGGGCATTGTGGTTGAAGAAAGAGGAGAGTCGGTTAAAAAAATAAACAGCATACTGAGTGAGTATTCCAGAATCATTGTCGGCCGTCTGGGAGTTCCCTATAGAGAGAGGAATGTTTCTGTAATAGCTATAATAGTGGATGGGACTACGGATGAAATTGGAGCCATGACAGGTAAGCTGGGAAGCATTTCGGGAGTTAAAGTTAGATCTGCCCTTACGAAAAAATAAGCCTAAAATCTGGGAGTGAAAACCCGTGAGAAGAAGATTTGAGAAATTGGTGATGAAAGCAGCTGAACATCATGAATTGACAAAAGAGGAGCTTCTTTGCATTTTACAACCTGAGGATGATGAAGAAAAAATACTGCTTTTTAAAAAAGCCGATGAAGTAAGACAGCGTTATTGCGGCGATGATGTGCATTTAAGAGGTATTATCGAGTTTTCCAATATCTGCGAAAAAAATTGTCTCTACTGTGGTTTGAGGAAGGATAATCACAAACTGAATCGCTACAGGATTCCAGAAGAAGAAATTCTTAATGCAGCGAAGAAAGCATACTTCCTGGGATACAGGACCATTGTGCTCCAGTCTGGCGAAGACAGCTGGTATACTGTTGACAGGCTGTGTGGCATAGTTCGCAAAATAAAACAGCACCTGGATGTAGCTGTGACTCTGTGTATAGGGGAAAGAACCTATGAGGAATATAGGGAACTTCGCAAAGTGGGAGCAGACAGGTATTTGTTAAAACATGAAACAGCAAACCCCCTTTTATACAGCAGGCTCCATCCCGGAATGCTTTTTTATGATAGAATTAACCGTCTCAAATGGTTAAAGGAACTGGGATACCAGGTCGGAGCAGGAAACATAGTGGGTCTTCCGGGACAAAGCATTGAGGATCTGGCAGACGATATACTTTTTTTAAAACAAATGGATGTGGATATGGCAGGCATAGGTCCTTTTATACCCCATGGGAATACCCCTCTGGGTAAAACATCAGGAGGCACACTTGATTTGACTTTACGGGTTCTGGCATGTACTAGACTGCTGCTTCCTCGAGTGCACCTTCCCGCAACAACTGCTGTTGGAACCCTTCACCCGTATGGTCGGGAAAAAGCCCTTCAATGCGGTGCAAATGTGGTAATGCCCAATATTACTCCTGCAAAATACAGGAAGGATTATGAAATTTACCCCAACAAAATATGTATTGATGAGGAACCCGAACACTGCAGAGGGTGTATCCAGCGAAGGATTGAATCCATTGGCAGGACAGTGGCCACCGATTACGGCCACAGCTTAAAATTAAATAAAAGGGGTGCTTGAAAGTGATAAAGAGTGCGGATTTTATAGATGAACAAAAAATCAATGCCCTTCTTGAGCAGGGTAAAAACAGGGAAAATGAAGAGGTTTTATCGATAATAGATAAGGCCTCTGAAGCCAAAGGCCTTACTCCTGAAGAGGTAGCAGTTCTTCTTCAGTGTGAAGATCAGGAGGCTTTGGAAGCAATGTTTAAAACCGCTCGAGAAATAAAGGAGAAAATTTATGGAAAACGTCTGGTCCTGTTTGCCCCCCTGTATATAAGCAATTACTGTGTAAACAACTGCAGCTACTGTGGCTACCGCTGCTCAAATGCTTTTGAAAGACGAAAACTTACAATGGACGAAATAGCCCAGGAAGTTGAAATTCTGGAGTCTTTGGGGCATAAACGCCTAGCTCTGGAAACCGGGGAGGATGACAAAAACTGCCCCATAGAGTATATCCTTGAAGCCATAGATAAGATATACCGGGTCAGGAAAGACAACGGCAACATAAGGAGAATCAACGTCAACATAGCAGCCACAACCGTTGAAGACTACAAAAAGCTTAAGGAAGCAGGAATAGGCACCTATGTGCTTTTCCAGGAGACCTATCACAGGGAGACCTATGCATACATGCATCCTTCCGGGCCCAAGCGGGACTATGACTGGCACACCCTTGCGATGGATAGAGCTATGGAGGCAGGAATAGATGATGTGGGACTGGGTGTGCTTTTCGGCTTGTATGATTACAAGTTTGAGGTTCTCGGCCTTTTGCTGCACTCCCTACATCTGGAAGAGGAGTTTGGGGTTGGTCCTCATACAATTTCAGTACCAAGGTTAAGACCTGCAAGAGGGGTAAATCTCAAAGAATTTCCCCATCTGGTATCAGATGATGATTTTAAAAAACTGGTGGCTATTATAAGACTTGCTGTTCCATACACGGGGATGATTCTGTCCACTCGTGAGAAACCCAGATTCAGAGATGAAGTTATTTCCCTGGGAATATCCCAGATAAGTGCGGGATCATGCACCGGTGTAGGGGGTTACAAACAGGAGCAGGAAAGGAAAGAAAGAGGGGAAGAATGCAGCAGCCTGCAGTTTAATATAGAAGACCACAGGAGTCCTGATGAGATAATACGGAGTTTGAGTGAATCCGGTTATATTCCGAGTTACTGCACAGCATGCTACAGAACGGGCAGGACAGGAGATAGATTTATGGAGCTGGCAAAAACAGGAGAGATTCAGAACGTGTGTCAACCTAATGCCATTCTGACTTTTAAAGAATACCTGGAAGACTATGCTTCTGAGGAGACCAAAAAGGTCGGGGAAGCAGCCATTAAAAAACACCTTGAACGAATAACAAATTCAAAGATACGAGAAAAAACCGAGGAATGGCTGTCCAGAATTGAAAAAGGTGAAAGAGATTTCTATTTCTAAAAGCAAAAGATGAAAAGCCTGCTGTATTCGTTTCGGATTAATTACAGCAGGCTTTATTGTGTTTATAGTGAAATTTTTAGAATAATTTTGTTTATAAAAATCGCATCATATGTAAGAAAACCTTACACAAAACTTGACAATAGAGTTAGCGATTGTATAGAATTAGAAAAAAATATAAAGGAGAAATGAAAATGCTTAAATTCAACAAATTGAAAATCAAGAACTGGTAAAAAGTTTATTGTTTGCCTCTGTGATGTCACAAAACATAACATAACCTTGAACAATTTTTGCTGCTTTTAAATGATTTATGGTGATTTATAAGGAAAAAACCGGTATTAGGCAAACATTAAATTGGTCGGAGGAGGAAAAGGAATTGAGAAGAAAAATGATTGGCTTTTTAATTTTATTGATGATGATGTTGTTAAGTTCCAGTGTTTTGGCAGCTGAACCAACAGCTAAAAGCAACCAAATAGCTATTGGTACCATATGGACTTTACTGGCAGCATTTTTGGTGTTTTTTATGCAGGCGGGTTTTGCTCTGGTTAATCGGGTTTTACACGAGCTAAAAATGTAGGCAACATCATTATGAAGAATTTGATGGATTTTTCGGCTGGTTCATTGGTTTACTGGATAATAGGCTTTGCTTTAATGTTTGGAGCAGGGAATAGTTTTATAGGTTATAAGGGGTTCTTTTTACAGGATTCCTTTTCTAATCTGGGATTGGAGATACCTCTAATGGCTTTCTGGATTTTTCAAGCAGTTTTTGCCGCTACGGCTGCAACAATTGTTTCTGGAGCTATGGCTGAAAGAACAAACTTTTTAGGTTATTTAATATATAGTATAGTTATAACAGGTTTTATTTATCCAGTGGTAGGCCACTGGATTTGGGGCGGTGGCTGGTTATCTGAGCTTAATATGATTGATTTTGCCGGCTCAACTGTAGTTCATTCTGTGGGAGGATGGGCTGCATTGGCGGGAGCCATAGTAGTTGGTCCAAGGCTTGGTAAATACAATAAGGATGGTTCTTCCAACACCTTACCTGGACACAGCTTATTAATGGCTGCCCTTGGTGTATTCATTCTGTGGTTTGGCTGGTTTGGATTTAATCCAGGCAGTACAATTTCGGGTACTGATTTAAGTATCGCTTCAATTGCAGCCACTACCAATTTGGCTGCTGCGGCGGGTGCTGTAATGGCAATGACTGTTAGCTGGTTAAAGTATGGTAAAGCTGATGTAAGTATGACTTTAAATGGCGTGTTGGCTGGATTGGTAGCTATTACCGCTGGGACAGCTAGTGTTTCTAATTTTAGTGCAGTGATTATTGGTGGTATAGCCGGTGTAATAGTCATATATGCGGTAGAGTTTTTTGATAGAATCCATGTTGATGACCCGGTTGGTGCTGTGGCAGTTCATGGTGTATGTGGTGCTTTTGGTACTGTGGCAGTAGGTTTGTTTGCCCTTGAAGATGGTCTGTTTTATGGTGGAGGAATACAGTTGCTTGCGGTTCAAATGTTGGGTGTAGCTACAGTTTTTATCTGGTCTTTTGGTTCTGCGTATTTTCTTTTTAAAATAATTGATCTAATGGTTGGTTTGAGAGTATCGAAGGAGGATGAATTGGGAGGATTAGATTATTCAGAACATGGCGTTGTTTCTTGTCCAGATTTTCTTTTAACAGGAAGTCAGGGAGAATATTATAATAATCAAAACAGTAAACAACTATTATTAAAATTGGATTCTTAATGAGTAGATTGGAAGATGTCTGATATAAATGGGATAAATTTTTTTGGATAAAAGGTCACAGTTGGTTAAGAGTCGAGGCCGAATAAGGTAGAAATCCATATAACAAGTGAGGGATAATAGGTTTATTTTAAAACTAAAACAGGGAGGGAACAATTTTGTTTGATGCAAAAGAAACCTCAAAAAAAATAATTGAGTGGTTGAAAGATGAAGTATATACCGCCAATGCCGAAGGTGCCGTTTTTGGCCTCAGTGGAGGCATTGATTCAGCAGTAGTAGCAGTATTGTGCAAAAAAGCGTTTCCAAATAAATGCCTGGCCTTAATAATGCCCTGCCACAGCAATCCTGTGGATGCTCAATACGCCCAATTGGTTGCAGATAAATTTAATATAGAAACAAAAACTGTAATTTTAGATACAGTTTTTGATACACTGGTTAATCAATTGGGTGATGATCCAAGGGCAAAAAAATTGAGTGTAAGCAATATAAAACCCAGATTAAGAATGATTACATTGTATTATTTTAGTGCAGAACGCAATTACCTTGTTATAGGTACAGGAAATAAAAGCGAGTTAACAGTAGGGTATTTTACCAAATATGGAGATGGTGGAGTGGATTTGTTGCCCCTGGGTAACCTTGTAAAGAGCCAGGTTAGGGAATTAGCACAGTATTTGGGAGTTCCTAATGAAATTATCGAAAGGCCGCCAACAGCTGGATTATGGGAAAACCAGACCGATGAAGGTGAAATGGGAATTACATATGAAACATTAGATAAATATATATTAACAGGTAACATAGAAGATGAAAAAATAGCAGAGAAAATAGAAAGAATGAAACTAAAATCTACTCACAAGATACAAAGTATAAAAATTTTTTCGGCTTAGAAAGCTAAAAATCCACCGCTATACCGCATACGTTGCAGCATATGTATAAATTTTCTAGTATAATGCTAATATAGATTAACTAATCAAGCTGCGTTAGCTGACAAAAGTTTTATTTACCGAATTGAAAGCAATACGAGGATTGCATTGATAACTCAAAACCATTATAATAAATTAGTAGTAAGAATAATTATATACTTGGGGAAAAGGAAGTCTTAGAATTAATCTATTGACTTCCTTTTTACACGTACCCAGATGAATAAATTTAAGAGAGGAGTTGATTAAAAAGTTCATGTGTTGTTCCCCTGGGTGTATTTTTGAGTGGGGGATTGGACAGCAGTTTGGTTTCGGCTATAGCCAATAAATATACTAACGGGCATAAATTGAAATCCTTTTGTGTAAGCATGGAAGACGGAAATGATCTGGTTGCTGCAAGGAAAGTGGCTGAATACCTTGCTACCGATCACTATGAGTATGTGTATTCAGAACAGGAAGTGCTTGACATCTTACCTGAAGTTATCTATCACTTAGAATCTTTTGATCCACTGCTGGTTAGAAGTGCTATACCAACGTATTTTGTATCAAAGCTGGCTTCACAACATGTTAAAGTTGTTTTATCTGGAGAAGGGTCTGATGAATTGTTTTCAGGCTACCGTTATTAATCTTCATGAACCGCCGTATACCGAACGGTATGTGCAGTGGTGTGGGATGACGGAAGTTAATCATCTCCTCTTACCTGATTTTATAATTAACCGGGTCTGGTCATGTTTTCCGTTGTTAATATTTTTTTTGTCTCATCTTCTGATAAAAGGTTTTTCTCGATCAAAAGCTCTTTTAGAGACCTATTTGAATCCAATAATTCATATGCCAGTTTGCTGCATATATCATATCCCAAATAGGGAACTAGGGCAGTAATTTGAGCCAGGCTTGTTTCTAAAATCTCTTTGCATCGTTCCCTATTGGCTTTAATACCTTTTATGCATTTTTCAACGAAGAGATCCACTCCTTTTTTGAGAATTTCCATGGCATTTAACAACTTGTGAGCTATGATTGGAGTAAAGGCATTCAATTCCAGCTGACCATCCCTTGCCGCCAGGGTTATAGCGTGGTCACTGGAAAACACCTCAATGGAAATCTGGTTCATCATTTCACACATAACAGGATTTACCTTACCTGGCATGATGGAAGATCCCGCCTGGACTTCAGGCAATTTGATTTCTCCGATTCCTCCTCTTGGGCCGGAAGACAGGAGGCGCAGATCATTAGCGATTTTGTTGATATTAACTGAAGCGGCTTTCAACAAACCGGAAACCTCTACAAAAATATCCATATTTTGTGTGATATCAATCATATTCTCGGCATGGGCCAGGCTTATTCCTGTAACCCTTCTTAAGTTCTGGCATATTTTGAATATAAAAACCCTTTTGGTATTCAGACCGGTCCCTACCGCTGTACCACCAAGGTTTATGTGTTTTAGTCTCTCTTCTATTTTGTATAACCTCCACCTGTCTCTACCAATGGCCTCGGCGTAGGCACCAAACTCCTGACCCAGGGTAATGGGTACCGCATCCTGCAGCTGTGTTCTGCCCAGCTTAATGATTCCGGCAAATTCCGCTTCCTTCTCTTGCAAAGCCTGTTGCAAGCTGGCAAAAGACTGAGTTAATGGTTCAAGCAGTTTGATAACGGCAATGCGTAGGGCGGTAGGATACACATCATTGGTAGACTGTCCCATGTTTACGTGGTCATTGGGATGAATGTAGTCATATGATCCTTTTGCTTTGCCAAGAATCGTAAGGGCTCTGTTGGCAACAACCTCATTGACCATCATGTTGGTTGATGTACCGGCTCCCCCCTGCAGGGCATCAAGCCCCCATTCAATTTCCAGCTGGTCGGTCATTATTTCATCACAGGCCTGCTGAATAGCTCTGGCTTTTTCTTCAGACAGCAGGCCCAGTTCGAAATTGGTTATGGCAGCAGCTTTTTTAACTGCGGCGATTCCTTTGATCAGTTCAGGATGAACCCTAAAGGGGCTTACGGAAAAGTTTTCTAATGCACGCAGTGTATTAATACCATAGTATGCATCCACAGGTATCTCTTTTGAACCGATGCTATCTGATTCAATCCTCACCCATTTATTATCTTTTGTTTGTTCCTTCACTATGATACCTCCCATATTACCCGACTGCTCTGGTCTGAACCCACATCTCATGAATTTCCGGGAAAGGTTTCAGAGCCCGGTCTAAAATTCCGTGTAATTGAGCGATGGCCATTCCATAATTTATTATTGGTACCCCTGCTTTTTCAGCTTCGTAGAGTCTGGAAAGCATTTCCTTCCTGTTTGTCATACAGCCGCCACAATGCAGAATCAGGTCATACTGTGATAGATTATCGGGATACTCTCTACCTGAAACATAGTCGAAATGCAGGTCATTTCCCACCTTTAAACGCAGCCATCGTGGTATTTTAACCGTTCCGATATCATCAGCGGTGCGGCGATGAGTGCATGCTTCTGCTATTAATATTTTATCCCCGGGTTTGAGTTGTTCCAGTTTTCTGGCTCCTTTTAAAAATGTTTCTAAGTCTCCTTTATACCGGGCAAAAAGGATAGAAAAACTGGTCATTAAAACGTCTTCAGGGACATCGGCATCGACTTTTGTAAATGCCTGGGAATCGGTTACTACAATCCTGGGTTTGTTCTTCAAATTTCTTAACGTTAATTTCAATTCACGTTCCTTGCAGATAATGGCTATTCCATCATGATCAAGCACATCCCTTATGGTTTGAACCTGAGGGAGAATCAATCTGCCTTTGGGAGCTGCCAGGTCAATTGGTGTCACCAGCACAACTACATCTCCGGGTTTAATTAAATCCCCTATTATAAAGGGCTGCTCATAATCTGCTGGGGCTTCCCGAGTAATAACTTCTCGCAGTTCTTCAATTCCCTTTCCTTTTTTTGCGCTGACACAAACCACTTTAATTCCATCTAAACTGCTCATAATTTCGCTTTTTATACTGGCAAGCTCATCCTGTGTAACCAGATCGATTTTGTTGATGGCAGCAACAACAGGAGTTTTACTTTGTTTTAATTTTTTTAAAAGATTTTTTTCATAATTTTCTAAACCTATAACAGGATCAATAACCAGGATGGCCAGATCAGTTTTTCTTATCACTTCCTGGGTTTTTTTAACCCTCAGCTCACCCAAAGCACCGGTATCATCTATTCCTGCGGTATCAATTACTACAACCGGACCCAGAGGTAGAATTTCCATGGATTTGTACACTGGGTCAGTAGTTGTACCGGGAATATCCGAAACTACAGAAAGCTGTTGGTTTGTTATAGCATTGATCAAACTCGATTTACCTACATTTCTACGCCCAAACACTCCTATGTGGAGCCTGTTGGCCAAAGGTGTTTTCTGCATTTGTTAACCCCCTTACTTTGTTATTATAATAACAAGGGGTATTGTAATACATCCTTAACAGAGGTTTTTATAAAAAATAATAACCCTACCTGTAAAACAGATAGGGAACAGTAAGCATCTACCAACACCTTGTTTTCCCCTCTGTCTTCAGGTAACCCCTTGACTCAGGAGGATAAAAGATTAAATTTTATTGTTTTTGATGCGAAAATCAACAAATTATTACTGTATCTATCCTTGTAACCGGATTTAAAGTTTTTGCCCAGTTACGTAGATAGATACTTCCCTTTATAAATACTAGCACAAATGTATGTTAATGTCAATTAAACTACCACTGGGGTGTCTCAAGTTGTCGTAATTCAACAGCTACGTTTCCACCCCATTTATTGTGGAAAACTTTTAACACGATTAATAAAATTACAACACAAATAGCCAGAGGTATAAGAGAATTGGGGATAAACCCAGAAAGCAAAAAGCCTATGGATGCTACCCCGGTTGCAGTAAAGGCATAAGGTATCTGAGTGTTATTCCTACATGTTTAACCTGCATAATTTATTTTATAAAAGGGTTTTGTAAACAAATGAATAATATCTTTTTAAAACTTTTTTAAAGGAGTTGAAGGTTATGGATATAGTATTTAGAAACGGTAATGTAGTAGATCCCTGTTCAGGGAAGGAATTTGCAGCCGATGTGGGAATCAAAGATGGGAAAATACACATAATCGGCAGCAGTGTGCCTGCGGGGAGAAAGGAGATTGATGTTACGGGGAAAATCATAGCTCCAGGCTTTATTGACATTCATACCCATGGTGACAGCAACCATCTTGATAAACCCTGGTGTTTTGAAACAGCCCTCTACATGCTGAAAATGGGTGTTACCACCATAGTAGGAGGCAACTGTGGTATAAGCATACCGGATGTAGAGGAGTATTTTGATTATATAGACAAACACGGCCATCCCACAAATTATTTGGGATTTATAGGTCATAGGACCCTGAGGGAAAAGGCAGGTCATGATGATTTATATACGGAGTGTTCCAAAGATGAAATTGAAAAAATGAAGGAATATTTGAGAACTCAGCTTGATAAAGGTGCTCTCGGAGTTTCTTTTGGGCTGGAGTACAGTCCGGGAGCATCTTTTGAAGAGGTAGTAGAAGTAATAAAGGTTTTGAGGGATTATCCGAATTCTTTCTTCAGTATGCATTTCCGTTATGATGCGGATAGGGCGTATGAAGGTGTGGAGGAAATGATTCAATTGTGTAGAGAATCGGGGGTATCCCTTCAGATTTCCCATATCAACAGCGGTATATGCTATGGTAGGGCAGAAGAGTGCCTGAAACTTGTTGAAAAAGCCATAGCGGATGGCCTCGATGTAGCTGCCGATTGTTATCCATACAATGCCTTTGCAACAAAAATCGGCAGTGCCGTATTTGATGAAGGCTGTCTTGCAAGATGGGGAGTAGACTATGATGCCCTTCTGGTGGCAGAAGGTAAATATGAAGGCAAAAGGTGTACCCCGGAAATCTTTAAGGATTTAAGGAGAAACTATCCTGATACGTATATAATCGCTTTCGTGATGAATCAGGATGAAGTTGTCCGGTGCCTTAAAAAGCCTTTCGTGATGATAGGGAGTGATGGCTGTATTAGAAATGGGAAAGGGCATCCAAGGGGAGCAGGGACATTTCCACGAGTGCTGGGAAGACTGGTAAGGATGGAAGGGGAGCTGGACTTGATGGAGGGAATCAAAAAAATGACCTCAATGCCCGCGAAACGTTTAAGCCTCACCAATAAGGGGAAGATGCAGGAAGGAGCAGATGCTGATATAGTGGTTTTCGATTACAATAACGTACTTGACAGAGCCACCTTCGAAAAACCTTCTGATTCACCGATTGGGATTGAATACGTGCTGGTTAACGGCAGGGTTGCGGTAGAAAAAGGAGAAATTGTCCAGCCCAATAGCGGAAAGGCCCTAAGAAGATAAATAAAAAATAAAAAATTACACCCTGAACGATGATAAATAACTATCGGCAGCATTAGAAAACCACCTTGCTATTTTTTCATCGCTCAGGGTATTTTTATTATGCCACAGTTTAACAATCTTATAATGTAGTTTTTGTGGAAAAACAGTAATAAAAATCACGGAGTGAATTATCTTTCCAGAGGGAATTAATCGGGATAATTTAAACCAAAATATAAATAACAATTGATTTTAATGAGGAGGCCAAATCCTATGCGAGCGATGTGGAAAGGGTCAATAAGTTTCGGACTTGTTAACATACCTGTAAAGCTGTATACAGCCACGGATTCGAAAAGTATAAAATTCCGTCAACTTCATAAAAAATGCAAAAACCCGATAAAATACGAAAAAGTATGCCCTGTGTGTAAAGAGGAAGTGGATCAGGATGAAATCGTGAGGGGATATGAATATGAAAAAGGCAAATTCGTTGTTATCGATGAAAAAGACCTGGAAAAGATTCCCGATGAAACCACCAGGGCTATTGACATTTTAGATTTTGTCAATATTGAAGAAATCGACCCTATTTTCTATGACCGGTCATACTTTTTGGCACCTGAAGCAACAGGAAACAAAGCATACGTGCTGCTGAGAAAGGCAATGGAGGAATCGGGTAAGATAGCGATAGCAAGGGTGGTTATCCGTTCCAAACAAAATCTGGCATGTATAAGGGTTTACAAAAAAGGCTATCTCGTAATGGAAACAATGTTTTACCCAGATGAAATCCGTAATGTGGAAAACATACCCCCCATTCAAGAACCCAAACTGCACAAAAACGAGATAAAGATGGCCAACCAGTTGATAAACTCACTAACCGATAAATTTAATCCAGGAAAATACACCGATGAATACCGGGAGACTCTGTTAAAAATTATCCATGCCAAGATAGAAGACGAAAAAATCGAAATACCAAAGGCAAAAGATGAAAAAGTTGTTGACCTTATGGAGGCATTGAAGGCAAGTATTAAAGCGGCCAAAAAAGAAACCAGGAAAAAGAAAACAAGGTCAACAAAGCAAAAAACAGGCTAGCCCGGGGTGAAGCATGTGTTAGAAAGACCAGTTCTGCCAATGGAACCTAAACTCTGGAAAGAACCTTTCAACAGCAGTGAATACTTTTTCCAGGTAAAATGGGATGGTATTAGAATTATAAGCTTCATACAAAAAGGAAAAATCCGTCTTCAAAGCAAAAAAGGCTGGGATAGAACCCTCAAGTTTCCCGAACTTGAAATCTTAAAAAAATCGGTGAAAGCCCATGAAGCCATCCTGGACGGGGAAGTGGTAGTTATAAAAAACAGCAAACCCAGTTTTCCAATGGTAATGAAGAGAGCCCTTGTCCAAAACATCCACACTATAAGGCGCTATGCCAAGACCTTACCCGTAAATTATATCCTCTTTGATGTCATCTATTACAATGGTCGTGATTTGAGCAGGATTCCGTTAATGGAGAGAGTAGACATTTTAAATAACATATTAGAAGAAAAAGAAGGCATCTACATTATCGAAAACTTTTCTCAGGGCTTACAGCTGTTTCAGGCCGTTACGGAACAGGGTCTGGAAGGCATTGTGGCAAAGCTCAAAAAAAGTCCTTACATATTTGGGAAAAAAAGCAGTTACTGGAAGAAGATAAAAAACAGACGCCACATTCATTGTGTTGTGGGAGGTTTTTTGTTTAAAAACCACAGGTTGTCTTCGGTGCTGTTGGGGGTATATGCTGATGATAATAATTTGCATTATATTGGAAGAGCAGGTTCGGGCCTTGGTAACAGAGAAATGCAGATCATTAAAGAAAGTTTAGAAGAGATAAAAACCGATCATTCTCCCTTTGTAAACACCCCGCGGTTTACAAGAGGAACGGTTTTTTGGGTCAAGCCGATTTTGACTGTTCTGGTAGAATACTCTGAATGGACTAATGATGTTAAATTGCGGGCACCCACTATTGTGGGTTTTACCAAAAAACATCCAGAGGAATGCAGGTTGTATTAGCTGTTTTCCTCAGTTTTTTATTTTTAAAATTGATTGAAGTCAAAATTTACCGTATACTGGTTAACAGGAAGCTTTTTTAGACGCATGAAAATTATTAACAGTTATAAAAACCTGAGAGGAATGTGCTATGGAATTTAAAATATTGGGGGATGAAATCCTTTTTGAAAACATCAGGGCTTTCAACCTTGAATTTATGGTTAATAGTGGTCAGGCTTTCAGGTGGAAAAAAGAAGAAGATGGGTATTATGTTACCGTTACCGAAGATTATGTAATAAAAGCAAGGCAGAGGGGAGACAGGCTTTTTGTTAAAACTTCCCACAGGGACAGATTGCCCTTTATTGTTCAGTTTTTTGATCTAAACAGGGATTATGAAAGCATAGAAAAAAAAGTGGCAGAAGACCCTGCCCTGATACCTGCTTTGAGTTTCAGTTCAGGAAACAGGATATTCAAGCAGGACCCGTGGGAGTGCACCATTTCTTACATTGTGTCCCAAAACAACAGCATTCATAACATAATAAGAGTTATAGAACGAATGTGTAAACGCTACGGTGAACCCATAAGATTCGAAGGCAGAACATATTACAAATTTCCGTCCCCCCAAAGGCTGGCGGGATTAACCGAAGAGGAATTGATGGAGTGTAGAGGGGGGTATCGGTGCAGCTACATTATAGAATCTGCCAGGAAAATAGCTGCAGGAGAAGTAGATTTGTATGATCTAAGAGAAAAATCTACCGATGAGGCGAGACAGGAACTTTTGAAACTTGTTGGTGTAGGCAACAAAGTTGCAGATTGCATCCTGCTCTTTTCCCTTCAGAAATACGATGCCTTTCCTGTGGATGTCTGGATAAAACGGGCTATGGAGAAACTGTATTTTAAAGGACAGGAACAAAGCATCAAAACTATTCAGGAGTTTGCACGAAAGCGTTTTAATGAGCTTGCCGGTTTTGTCAACCAATATCTTTTCTTTTGGGCAAGAAACTGTTTGTAATACCTTTGTGTTGTAACCAACCCTGCATTATTAAATATGCTGCAGGGTTGTTTTTATCACAGTTAAGCACACCGACATTTTACAGCAGTTTTCTCAGACCTATGATTGGAATCATCTTTAGGAAACGATGAAAGGAGAAAGGGATTTACTATGAATATCCTTTCACTTTTTTTGGGTGCGGCTGCTTTGAGTATTGTTCATGCTCTGATACCAAATCACTGGGTTCCTTTCATAATTATCGGAAACACAAAAAAACGGTCGAGGACGGATGCCGAATTCATTAAGCATTTTCTTTTAAAGAAACAATGATATGCCTTTTTAATATGGATCAATAGATATTTTCTATAGTTTTTGTTTTATTATACAAATTAATTATTTTTCACTGAAGAGCAGAAGCACTATAATTAATTATGGAACAAAACCAGGGGAGGTATATCAATGGGTGATTATTACAACATGTGGAAAAACCTGGATATGGATTTAGAAAAACATGATCAGCTGTGTGAAATACTGCCTGAATTTTATGAAGAGGTGTATTTGAGCCAGCAAAACCGTCCTGATGCAATGAACTATTTCAATTTTGTAATCTCTGAAATTCACGGTCTGCGGGTAGAAGAACTGGTGAATCACAAAAAGCAGGGCGGAAAAATCATCGGTAGTTTCTGTGTATTCGTCCCTGATGAGATAACCTTTGCCGCAGGAGCTATAGGTATCGGCCTTTGTGCTGGATCTCAATTCTGGGTACCGGATGGAGAAAGAGTATTACCTCGAAACATATGTCCTTTAATCAAAGCATCTATCGGGGCAAAACTCAGTGCTACCTGTCCTTACTATCAGGCCTGTAACATGGTAGTGGGAGAAACTACCTGCGATGGTAAGAAGAAGGCCTGGGAAATCCTGAAGGATTACATTCCTGTACATGTGATGGATCTGCCCCAAATGAAACGAGAAAAAAACAAAGAAGCCTGGATTGATGAAATTTATAGCTACAAATCTAAAGTAGAGGAACTTACCGGTAATATAATCACTTCAGAAAAGCTGAAGGAATCCATTGAACTGGTAAACAAAAAACGAAAGGTTTTAAAGAGGTTGTATAATACAAGGAAGTTTCCGCAACTTCCCATAAGTGGTAAAGATGCCCTCCTGGTAACACAAATTGCTTTCTATGATGATCCTGAAAGATTTATATCAAAAACGGAGGAATTGTGTGATGAATTAGAAAAGAGAATTGAAGAAGGAGTGGGTGTATTTCCCTCAGGCACTCCCCGCTTGCTAGTGGCAGGGACACCCATGGCAATTCCTTTCTGGAAGCTCCATCATATAATAGAAACAAGCGGAGGGGCAGTAGTATGTGAAGAGACCTGTACAGGTACCAGGTATTTTGAGAATCTCGTAGCAGAGAATGGTGAGGATTTAGATAGTCAAATCAGAAATATTGCCGATAGATACCTTAAAATAAATTGTGCATGCTTTACCCCTAACCATGGAAGGGTTGATGATATTCTCAGGTTGGTACAAGATTACAAAGTTGACGGTGTTGTTTACTTCAGCCTTCAATTTTGTCATACATACAATATAGAATACCTCAAAGTTGAAAAGGCTTTAAAGCAAGAAGGCATACCGATTATAAAAATTGAAACCGATTACAGTGACCAGGATACTGAACAAATTAAAACTAGAGTGGAGGCTTTTATCGAGATGATAAAATAGGAGGAGATTCCTTTGCTTATAGCGGGAATTGATATTGGTTCAAGAACTACCGGAGCTGTAATTATGGAAGGAAAAACTATAGTTAAACAATGTGTGGATTTTAACGGATCACAACCGGATGAAAAGGCTGTCAGCATTATTGAACGTTTCAAACCCGATGTTATCGTAGCTACAGGGTACGGAAGGCACATGCTTCACAAAAAAACAGGCTGCAGGGTGATAACCGAAATCAAAGCCCATGCGATGGGAGCAAGCTTTCTGTATCCTTCCTGTAGGACGGTTATAGATATAGGTGGGCAGGATAGCAAGGTAATTCGGCTAGGGGAAGAAAGCAAAGTTACGGATTTTGTTATGAACGACAAATGTGCTGCAGGTACAGGGAAATTTTTAGAGGTAATAACACAAGCCCTTGGAATACATATAAAAAACATTGTTTTAATATCAAAAGATGTCAAACAAAACATATCTATCAACAACATGTGCACCGTTTTTGCTGAGTCAGAGGTTATTTCACTGCTTTCATTAGGAGTAGACAAAGCCAGTATAGCCCTGGCAATATTGAATGCCATATTTCAAAAAACTGCTTCTATGATCCACAGGCTTGGGCTCAAAGAGGATGTGGTATTCAGTGGAGGAGTGGCAAAAATTCCTGGGATGGGGAAATATTTTGCGGAAAAACTGGGAATAAAGCATATAATTGTTCCGGAAGAACCAGGAATAATTGGAGCACTGGGGGCTGCCCTTTATGGAAGCTGCCTGTGATTATTATGTACTGTTCCCCAATCATACTCAGGGATTGGCACTGGAAAAAATACTCAAGGATAGGGGAATACCTTATACAATCGTGCCTACACCTCGAAAGTTAAGCAGTGCTTGCGGGATTTCTATTAAAATAGGGATGGAAGAAGTGGAAAAAGTAAAAAGTATAATATCGTGTTTTGATATACGTGTTAATGGAATCTATCCCCTGCCGAAGAAGTGATAGTTTCCCTTTAATGTCTTTGGGTAAAGGCCTGCTGAGGTGAATTGGAGTATTTGACAACAAAGTTTTTAAAAGGCCCGAACCAGTGGACTTAATACCCTGTTTTTATGGAATATAAAATAAAATTTTTTTTCAACTATAAATCCTCTAAATGAAAGGATTTGAACATACCGTTTTTTACTTTTTCTGCTACAGACCTTTCTGGTACCACAGAAACCCCCGGACCAACACTTACACATTGCTTTATGGTCTGGGGGTTTTCTATTTGCATATAGGGCTTTTAACGATTTCAAGCTTGCTTGTTCGTTTTTTTGTAGGTTTGTAAAAACTTTTTACCAATAATCAACAGATACCCCCAATAAAACACAACTTCTAGCAGTGAAGGATTGCCGTTATAACCGAACATGCTCTTAAGGAATCCACCGATAACGCCTTTTTCATTCAAAATTCCATTGATATCATAAAGGTGTTCTACAATAATGGGCAGCACTCCTGCTTCCTGTAATTCGTGGGTGCCGCGGGCAAACAGGCCAGCTGAAATTAGAATTAAAATCCCTCCGGTAATTTTAAAGAAGGTTTTCAGATCCAGATTAATGCTGGTTCTAAAAATGATGTAGGCAATCAATATGGCCCCAATCAATCCAAGAAATCCACCTATTAGTGAAGTCAATTTATCACCGGTAGTCATTGTAGCCTGGAAGAACAATACCACTTCAACACCTTCTCTAAAAACGGATAGAAAAGCAAGGAAAAACAAACCATATACTTGATTGTTGTTAACCGCTAAATCCACTTTTGCTTTAATTTCTCTACCTATTTCTCTGCTTTGACGATGCATCCAGAATATCATGTATGTAAGCACACAAACTGCAAACAGCATGATGACTCCTTCAAAAATTTCTTCTACTCGCCCTTCAAAACCTCCTACCAGGCTGTTGAACACAAAAGCTGCTATTATGCTTCCTGCAACACCAGCCAGTGCTCCGCCATACACGTATATATTGAACTGCTTTTTACCGGTTTTGCCCAGATATCCCAGTATGATTCCGATTATTAAGGCTGCTTCCAGACCTTCTCTTAACAACAACACGAATGAACTTCCCACACCAAATTACCTCCTTCAGTTGATTTTGTCGATATCCGAGGGCCCTCATTGAAAATGATTTTCAATGGATACATAAATTATTATAAATGAAAACGATTTTCATTGTCAAGCGATGCCGCAACAAAAAATCCGGGTCTGATTTATTCTAGGGGGAACAGCACAAGATTCTGCCCTTTATAACGAGAAAATTTCAAATTAAGGGCATAAGGAAAAACCTGACTTTTTGCACCAGGGGTATTAGGCATAATTCTTGCAAAAAATATTTTTAGACCAATAAAAGGAGATGTGTTTTATGAAGGAACACACTGAAATCATTATAAAGCGATTCGATCGTTTTGCCAGATTCTATGATCTTTTCGAATCCCCCATGGAAATTTTTGTGTTTAATAAATGGCGAGAGAAGGTCTGGAAAGAAGCCAGGGGTAAGGTCCTTGAGATCGGAGTGGGGACGGGTAAGAACATGGAGTATTATCCTGAAAACCTTGAAATTACGGCAATAGATTTTAGCAAAAAAATGCTTGAAAAGGCTAAAATCAAAGCAAAAAATAGGGGGATAAAACTCAATTTGGTTCAAATGGATATTCAGAATATGGATTTTGATGACAATACTTTCGATACAGTTATCGGGACCTTTGTTTTCTGTTCAGTACCAGATCCATTGAGAGGTCTCAAGGAAGTAAAAAGGGTGTGTAAAAGGGGCGGCAGGATTATACTGCTGGAACATGTCAGACATCCAAACAAGATTATCGGTTTTATAATGGATGTTTTAAACCCGCTGATTGTAAAATTGATAGGTGTTAATATTAACCGTGAAACTGTTAAAAACGTAAAAAGATCAGGGTTAAAAATTAAAAAAGTTGAAAAATTATCAAGCATCGTTCGTTTGATACACGCAGCTTGGGAGTAAGTGTGTGGTTTGCCGATTTGGGTGTTGCAAATCCCGCAATGTTTGGTGAATCTAGATTGAATTAATGCTGATACTGCAGGATTTAATCAATAATCATTTTCCTGGCACGGGTTTTGCTATATAAGTATTATTGAAGGATAAGAATTTTTAGCAGGTGAGGAGGTGACTTAAACACATTTCTAATTGTTTACATAAAAACTCCTTTCATAAACTATTTTTGTAAATAGGAGGGAGAGGAAATGAAAATAAATAAAAAGATCATCCTTTTTACTATTGCAACTCTGGTTGTGCTGAGCCTGGCTGGATTGGCTATGGCAAAAGAAAAATTCTCTTTCGAATCCAAGGGAAGAAGCCTTCAATATATTGATGAAGATATTCAAAAAATGATCGAAGCATGTGTAAATACCGATGAACAGACAATGGAAGAAATGATGCTTTATATGCATTCAGATGAAGGGTATAGATGGATGGATAAATTCCATCGGGGAGAAGATTTAGATAAATTAAGCAACTGGATGAATCGTTTTCATTCAGAGGAGCAGGTTGAAAAAATGATAGAAGCGTGCCACTAGAAAGTATTTAATGGGGTGATATAATGCCAAAGTGGCTTGAAAAATTTTTGGAGAAGTTGGCAAAAGCCAACAAGGAACAGTTTGGAGATACCGGGAAGATGGATTGTTGTTCTGTAAACATGAACAACAGAAAAACCGGTCAGAATAAAAACAAAAAGAGGAGTGGGTAGTCATGCAAATGAAAGAATTGAAAGTAGAAGGAATGAGTTGTCATCATTGTGTGAATACAATTGAAAAGGCTTTAAAAAATTTGAAAGGTATTCATACGGTGAAAGTGGATCTACACAGTGAAAAAGTAAAAGTTTGTTTCAACCAGGATGAAACTAATATTGGGTTAATTATTAAAGCCATTGAGGATGCAGGATACACAGTTTTGCTGTAAATTTCTGATACAAATTGTTGATGTTACTGCTGCCTTTACCATGGGTGAAGGCCAGCTGCTGGCTCTAAACAAGGAGCTCCAAGAGCTGTTACTGCTGCCTTTACCATGGGTGAAGGCAGCAGTGCAAAACTTACTAAACTGAGAAGTGGTGATTGATATGATGTTGATTTTTTTTGTTATTATAATAATTGGAGTAATTGTGATTTATAAATTCATGTAAAATGCACTACAATCTAAAAACGGGTTATTATGTCTTTTATTTCAATAGAATATTGAAGTCTGTCTTACATAAACCTAATTACAACCTGAGATATTTAATTGGTGTAAGGAAGAAGGGATATGACCAGATATGATAAAATTCTCATTGTATCCATTGTTGTTGTAAGTTTGTTTTCAATTGTTTTTATCTCATATTTAGGTTTAAACCCTGCTGATAAAAAATACATTGTGGTAAAAGTTGGAACTAAAGTAGTAAAAACAATATCCACAAAGGATAACGGAAAAGAAAAAGTATACGAGTTTTATTTTAATGGTCAAAAAGGCCAGTTACAGGTCAAAGGAAACATGGTTAGGATGCTACCAATGGATAAACAAATCTGTCCTAAACAAATTTGTTCCCGGACCGGCTGGATTTCCAGGCCGTATCAGACGATCATATGTCTGCCCAATAAAATATCTGTTACGATAAAAAGCAAAACAAATTCAGATATAGATGGAGTTTCAATATAAAGAACTTTGCAAAAATTTATTTTATTATTAAAATTCAGCAGTGCATTAATGATTGGATTGTACCAATGCAAGTAACATGCTTCATATGGCAACCAATGCCATACCAAAGGCTGGTATTAGAGAAATGCTTACCTAGGGCGCGGGACACATTGAGATGTGTATTGGCTAATGTGAGAACGCTTTGATGCGGATACAGTAAAACTGGCTTAATGAGTTATGGTTACTATAGGTGAGAAGCTTGAGGTGTCCCAATTGTGGAAGCAATAAAATTAGAAGTATTGGAAAGGTTAATTGTTTTTGCTGGAATTGGTTTTGCGAAATTAAATCTGAAAAGAATAACAATATAATTGTTTTTAAAGTTAGTTATGATGGAGGCTTGATAAAAATCTATGAAGGGAGGTGGCGCTAAATGAGTTGTTGTGGGGGCTACAATCACAACAAACATGGTGAGCAAAAGCCAACAGAAAAAAACCAACAAAAACAGCATAGTCATCATGACAAAGATCACCAAGATGAAAAACACCATCAGCAACGTGCTGAAGGACATAATCATGGCCATGTTGGAGGGTGCTGTGGTGGCCGAAGTATGTGGTGGATTCTTGGTATATTGATTCTGGTTAGTCTTTTGTATAGGCTTTTCTAAAATTGTTATAGGCTGCTATGACTTTTAAATAATGTCCTATAACAAAAATACAATACTAGAGGGGATTAAAGCCATGCAAAAAGTTAAAACAGTTGTTACGAGGAAGATATTGCTATTAATTTCCATTATGTTCATTACAACAGCCATGTTGGCATATGAAGTATTGATAACCCGGTTGTTTTCTGCTGTATTGTTACACCATTTTGTTTTTATGGTGATTTCTTTTTCTATACTGGGTCTGGGATTGGGTGGAATATGGGCTTATAGAATAAGTAAGAAATTTGGTGATAGGATTAACGAAATTCTAGTAAAACTAACACTAATACTTCCTGTAGTGATAGGCAGCAGTGTATTAGTTATTTACAAAATTCCCCATGTAGGGATAGGAATTTTGTATGCATTTGTTTCGAGTATACCTTTTGTTGTAGCAGGAAGTATTTTGTCATTGCTGTTTAAAAAATACAGTAGGATATCTAGCAGATTGTATTTTGCAGATTTGTTGGGGTCAGCTGCAGGCAGTGTATTAATCATTTTCTTGATGAACAAATTGGGGTTCATGCTTAGCTTAATATGTATATTAATTATTTCGGCTTTGACTTCAATAATGATGACCATGGTTTATAAATTTGCAAAGATAAGAATCGTTGCTTTGTTATTACTAATAATCTTCATTGTTGTTCCTTTTAATATGGGTTTTATAAAAAACTTAGAGAAAAACTTTAATTCCTATTATGCAAGCCCCTATACATTAATAAATCATCTTACAGACACTGAGGAGACTGTCATAGAAATACCCTATGTAAAATGGGACGCGATTTCAAGAACTGAAGTAATACAAATTGATAACAAAAAAAAAGAAAAATATATATTAACAGATGGTGGCGGGACTACCTCAATGATCAGGTTTGATGGAGATCTGAAGAAAGTGGAATATTTGAAGGATAGAATAGATTTTATACCCTTTGCTTTTGGTAAAAACGATCAAACACTAATAATAGGAGCTGGGGGAGGGAAGGATGTCCTGTTGGCACTGTTAGGTGGCAGTAAAGAGATTGATGCTGTTGAAATTAATTCTTCTACCTTGGAGGCTGTCGCAAAGTTTTCGGATTTTAATGGCAACATTTATGGCTTAAAAGAAGTTAAAATTTATAATCAGGACGGACGGTATTTTATTAAAAACTCACAAAAAAAATATGATCACATATACCTGTCTATGGTCATGACAAATGCAATAGAAAACACAGCATTTAGTCTTTCTGAAAATTATATATTTACCTATGAAGCCTTTAACGAGTATTTCCATCATTTGAAAAAAGATGGAAAGCTAAGCTTTATGGCCCACAGCTCTATGGATATGCTGAGAATACTTTTTACGGGGATAAAAGTGCTTCAAGATATAGGCATTCCACAGGAAGAAATAACAGATCATTTAATGATTATAAACAGGAACAAAACAACACAGAAACAATCGCAACATGAAGATTACATTAACATGCCAATAATAACTTTTAAGCTTACCCCTTTTACACAAAAAGAGATACAACTGGTGGCTTCCATAGCCAAAAAACAAAACAGGGGAATTATACATCTCCCGAACTATATAGAATTGGAACTATTGCAGGAATACAAAAAAGGGAATTTGGGCTTTGAAGAAATAATAAAAAATCTGAGGGTTAACATTACCCCAACAACTGATGACAGACCGTTTTTTTATAATTTCGACAAAGGCCTGCCTCGTATAATGGTTAGACTTTTACTAATCGTGTTTGCTTTAGTTATTTATATTAAAAGAAAGTATTACCAGGATACAAAAGTAAAGCAAAATTCTTTATACTTTGCCTGTATTGCTATCGCTTTTATGATGATAGAAATACCCCTGATACAGAAGATGATTTTATTTGTAGGAAGTCCATCCATAGCCTTTAGTTTTATACTGTTTATAATCCTTTTAAGTGCAGGGATGGGAAGCCTGGTAAGCAAAAATAAAATTTTTTATAAAAAACACAACTCTAAATATTTACCACTGCTTCTAACTGGTATTGGGGCAATTGTTATGCCCTATATTATAAAACTTATCTACACTAACTTTTTTGCCTTTGGGCAAATTCAGCGCATGCTTATTATAAGCCTTGCACTATCACCTTTGGGTTTTTTTATGGGTATGGCCTTTCCCTATGGTATGCACATAATTGAAAGTAGAGGTTATAAACACCATATTCCCCTGGTTTGGGGGATGAATGGTATGATGTCTGTGGTAGGGTCAATTCTGGCTGTTACCTTTTCTATGGCTTTTGGATTCAATCTCACATTAACCCTGGGAGGATTAATATACATTGTATTGTATATAAAAAATCCTTTATTTAAGAAAGCCTGATTATAAATCCCGCACCCATAAGCAATACCAGTGCCAGAATTCCAGCTGTGATATTGCAAGGGGTTATAGCCTTAACATAATCCATGTGTTCAACCTCAGCAATACCGGCTGACATCACTACCATCCCTGAAAGGGATGAAATAACAACTTCAAAAGTTCCACCGGAATACACTGCTGCGGTAAATATTGCTTAGAAATTTAAAGAAAGTTCATCTTCTCTTCACACTTTGTTCACAAATGTTTTTTATAATGGATTCAAAGAAAACAGTATGAGATAAATTTAAAAGTAATTTTGTCGTTGGTAATGAAAGCTATTTAAAAGTAAAAACCAATTTAAACATGTAAAAGGATTGGGAAGGAGGGAATGAAGATGGGCTTTGGCTTTTGTGGAGGATTGTTTGGAATTATTCCTCTGCTTTTAATTTGTTTTATAATATACGCGTTTGCAAACAGATTAAATGGTAACAATACATCCTGTAACCACTATGGTAAAGAAGAAGATGCTCTTGAAATTCTAAAACAAAGATTTGCCCGAGGTGAAATTACAGAAGAAGAATATAAAAAGAAAAAGGACGAACTTCTGAAGTAAAACATTTTGATTTAACTTAAAATTTTAAAAGGAGGAATTTATATGTGGCATCACATGTATGGTTATGGATATGGATTGAATAATATCTGGCCGTGGCTGATTGGTTTCGACTTAATCAAGATATTTGTAGTTGTGGGTATTGTTGTTGTGTTTATAAAATTTATGAACAAAGACAGAGTTGTAAATCAGTATCAAAAAAGCAGAGCTATGCAGATTCTTCAGGAACGATATGCTTCCGGCGAGATAGGTGAAGAAGAGTATAAACATAAAAAGAAAATATTAAGCTCTTAAAAAATAAATTCTGTGGTTAATTTCTTGATACAACCCCACTCCTATACAGGGTGGGGGAATACTATTTATTTAGGAGAGAATTTTGTGGCCTTAAGAGAGAAAATCTTTGTTTTAAGAGATAAACTTAATCAAGCCATCAAAATATCAATAGAGCTGTGAAATAGATCAATTACTGGTGAACTTTACAAGGCATGGAAGTAACAGGGATAAGGAATAATAACCTTGATTTAAAATTTTAATTTGACACTAATGGAAGATTGTGTTACAATGAAAACACAACAGCCCCACCCTATATGGGGTGAGATTACCTGAAGATATATGAGGAGGTTGCCGAAATATGAGACAGGAAACATTAAAGGTAGAAGGTATGGCATGTGTATCATGAGCGAAAGCGATAGAGAAAGCGGCAGCAGGGTAGATGGAGTAGAGAGTGCCATTGTCAATTTTGCAGTGGAGATATTGAAGGTAGAGTTTGATGAAGCGAAAACAGCCTGGAACAAATCAAACAGGCAGTAAGGGACTCAGATTATGATGTTCGGGAGAAGGAAGAGGTAAAAGAGATAACAATTACCATTAGAGGTATGACGTGTGCCTCCTGTGCTGCAGCCATTAAAAAAGAGCTCAACAAGCTGGAAGGTGTTTTAGAAGCCGATGTAAATTTTGCTGCAGAGAAAGCACGGGTCAAATACAATCCCCACAGGACCCGTATTTCTAATAAAGGTTGCCATAAGCAAAGCCGGATATAGGGTTTTAGAGATAGAAGCCGAAGAAGAGGTGGATGAAGAAAGACAGCGAAGAGAGAAAGAAATAAGGGAATTATTCAGCAAATTCATATTTTCTGCTGCCTTTACCATCCCACTTTCATACATTGCCATGGGTCACATGATAGGGCTTCCTTTACCGGAGGCTTTGGAACCATCAACCCATCCGTTGAACTTTGCACTTATACAGCTTGTATTAACTATACCTGTTGTTATAGCAGGTAACAAATTTTACACCGTTGGTTTCAGGTCTTTAATTAAGATAAGCCCAAACATGGATTACCTTATTGCCATCGGTACTTCAGCAGCCATCATCTATGGCTGGTGCGGAGTGATCTTATGGATGTAGTTACAGCCATTCAATTGAGTAAAGCTACCATCAGGAACATCAAACAAAACCTGTTCTGGGTTTTTGGGTATAACACGGCGGGTATACCCATAGCGGCAGGCTTGTTGTATAGCTTTGGAGGTCCTCTGCTCAATCCCATGATTGCAGCAGCAGCCATGTCATTAAGTTCCGTGTCGAGTGGTAACGAATGCTTTGAGATTAAGGTGGTTTAAACCCCGTTTTACGAGTCAAACCTGTGAAAGGCAGCACAAAAAAACAGAAAAAAAACAAAAAACGATACACATCAAAGGCATGACCTGTGACCACTGTGTAAAAAGAACAAAAAAGGCGATACAAGGAATAGATGGAGTTGAGAATGTGGATGTAGATTTAAAAAATGAAAAAGCTTTAGTGAAACTGACCCATGATGTAAAGGAAAAAAGGTTTAAAGAAGCTATTGACGAGGCAGGGTATGAAGTATATCAATAGACTAGAAACAAATAAAGCAAAAGGAAGTGTTTGATATGGTTACGAGAAACAATAAAAAAATCATCAACAACCTTAAAACGGCCAGGGGACAAATTGACGCAATAATTAGGATGATTGAGGAAGACAGATATTGTGTTGACATTTCCAAACAAATTTTGGCTGTCCAGTCACTCTTAAAAAAAGCCAATATGGCCATATTAAAAAGCCATGTAAAGGAATGTGTAAAACATGCAATCGAAATAGGAGAAGGGGATGAAAAAATAGAAGAAGTGTTTGAAATATTAGATAAGTATGCTAGGTGATAGGTTTAGTTACAGTCATACTGCAGAGGTTCCTCTCTGCAGTTTTTTTAGAAATTTTATTTTGACCAATAAGAAACGGGTGTAAATACAAACAATTACAATTAGTATTGTAATTACACAAAAGATGAGTGTTTTGACTACTCTACTGTTGCAAATAGGTAACCTAAGAAACTCCCGCCAGGAACTGGCGCTTTCTCTATCACCCAACTGAACCGCTAATATCTTGCGGTAGCCATCTGTGGTTATGCCTATTGCCATTAAAAGGGATTCCTTGCTGAGTGTAAGTCGTTTTACAGGAAGGTTGAGACCATCTAAATAAATGTATTTAATATTATCTTCAATGGAGGTTTCCATCCAAGCCTGCATCTTTTCAGTTAGCTGTTCATTGATTTTGGAGATGGTAGCTGCAGAATAACTTTTACCAAATAAATCCCGGGTAATTTTTTTTCATCTTACGGCTGCTTATACCACCGATGAAAAGCTCTATTATACGCTTATCAATCTTTTCTTTATGTCTTTGATAGCGTTCCAATACCTTGGGATAAAATTCTCCGTTACGATCCCTTGCAATTTTAATGTTTTCTATTACGCCAAATCTGGTTTCAAGGTCTCTTTCATAACTGCCATTGCGGTAGTTACCTTTAGAACCTCTTTCATAGGGTTTTCTACCAAGCATTTCCTGCAGTTCAAGTCTAATAGCTTCTTCAATAGCATGTTTAATAAATTGTCTTATATATTCTGCTAACCCATCGATAAAAACATCTTGGCCCCACTTATCATTGACATGGACATTTTGTAGGTTTTCTGGTAAACTTATTTCCAAGCCGTATTCACCTTTCTTTAAGACCTTTCGGTCTTGTTTTTTTACTAACTGAAGAATACGCCTTTTCTCTATCAAAATCCTTTTTTACACAATTAGTGGTTTTAGAACATTCAAAACAAGAAAAACAAAAAAGCTTCCCGCCATGACACGGCGAAAAGCTCCTTACGTCACCAAAATAGTTGAAATCAAGCTTTTTGTTTTACTTTATCAAGCAACTCCGCAAAACCGGGAAAAGAAACATTTACACATTCCCAGTCTTTAATACCAGTGACTCCTCTAACTTTTAGAGCGGCAACGGCAAGGGACATGGCTATTCTGTGGTCCCCGTAGCTATCGACTTCTGCCGGGTGAAGCTCCCTGCCACCTCTGATTACAAATCCATCTGAAGTTTCCTCTATCCAGGCTCCCATCTTCTTTAAACCCTCCACAATGGATTTTATCCTGTTGCTCTCTTTTACTTTAAGCTCGGCAGCATCTTTAACTACAGTTGTGCCTTGGGCAAAGACTCCTGCTACTGCCAGCACAGGGATTTCATCAATGAGCCGCGGAATTATGTCTCCCTGTATAACCGTTGACTTTAACGGAGAATGTTGAACACTTATATCAGCTATGGGTTCACCATTTTTGAGGCGCTTGTTCTTCAATTCTATTCTGGCACCCATTTCATTCAGCACATCAAGTATCCCCGTTCTGGTGGAATTTACACCAACATCTTTTATTGTGATGCTCGACCCCGGAAGTATGCAGCAGGCAACAATAAAATAGGCAGCAGAAGAGATATCACCGGGAACGCAAAAAGCAGTAGCTTTAAGCTTATTCGCCCTGACAATCGTTACTGTTTTATCATCCGTATTGATGTTTGCCCCCATGTGTTTAAGCATCAGTTCCGTGTGATTTCTGGATCTGTATGGTTCAATCACCCTGGTTTCTCCCCGGGCATAAAGACCTGCCAGCAGCAGAGCGGATTTCACCTGGGCACTGGCAACAGGAAGGGTATATTCTATCCCTTTTAATTGTCCACCTTTTATCTTTAAAGGCGCCAGATTGGCATCATCTCTACCTTCAATCTCTGCCCCCATCAATCGGAGGGGGGTTGTAACCCTCGCCATGGGCCTTTTGTTTAAAGAATTATCACCGGTAATTTCGGCTTCAAAACTCTGACCTGCCAGGATACCCAGCAGCAGGCGCATGGTTGTGCCGGAATTCCCGGCATACAGCAGTTCCTGCGGTTTTTTAAGCCCGTATAAACCCTTACCGTGTACCAATACATCCTTTCCACAGGTAATTTCTATTTCAATTCCCATCTTTCTAAAACAGTCTACTGTTCTGAGGCAGTCTTCTGCCATAAGAAAACCTTTTATTTCCGTAATTCCATCAGCCAGAGAACCAAACATAACTGTCCTGTGGGATATTGATTTATCACCGGGAACAGTGAGTTCCCCCCTAATGCTGTTAACTCCACTTATTTTCATCATCAAAGGTTATTCATCCTTTCCACCAGGAAATTTTCTTCCAACAATTTCTGCAACCTTAGCAATGCTTTTAGAAAGCTGCATGAAACTTTCAAAATTAAGAGATTGCGGCCCATCAGATAAGGCCTCTTTAGGATTGGGATGAACTTCCACCATCAAACCATCTGCCCCTGCAACCACAGCGGCTTTTGCCATGGGGCACACCCATCTCCATTTCCCCGTGGCATGGCTGGGGTCAACGATTATGGGCAGGTGACTTAGGTGTTTAACCACCGGCACCGCACTTAAATCCAGGGTGTTTCGCGTGTAGGTTTCAAAAGTCCTTATACCCCTCTCACACAGTATCACTTTGAAGTTGCCTTCATTCATGATGTATTCCGCTGCATTGAGCCATTCCTCGATGGTTGCAGCCATACCCCGTTTCAACATAACCGGTTTATCAATCTTTCCGACTTCTTTTAAAAGGTGGAAGTTCTGCATGTTTCTGGCGCCCACCTGTAAGATATCGGCATACTCCGCCACAAGTCCAACGGTATCAGCCCTTACAACTTCAGTGATAATGGGCAACCCCGTTTTTTCCCTGGCTTCAGCAAGCATCTTCAATCCTTCTTCACCTAAACCCTGGAAGGAATAGGGGGAAGTTCTGGGTTTGAATGCTCCTCCCCTCAGGATTTGTGCTCCACTTTTTTTCACAATTTCAGCCGTTTCAATGATCTGTTCCCGGCTTTCAACAGCACACGGTCCTGCCATCAGCACAAGTTCATTTCCACCTATTTCAACATCCCCTACCTTTATAACCGTTGAATCTGGTTTGAAAGACCTGCTGGCAAGCTTGTAAGGCTCTACAATTGGCACGATTTTCGCAACCCCCTCCAGTAGTTCAATGGGTTTTCCGTTGAGTTTCCGCCTATCACCGATTACTCCAACAATAGTCCGTTCTGTCCCTGTTGAAATGTGCACGTCCAGACCCACACTCCTGACAAGTTCACACACCTTTTCAATATTTTCTTGAGTTGCACTCTTTTCCATAACGATAATCATTTTAAACTCCTCCTTTTAAAAATTTCAAAGCTGTTTGGGATAGGAACCCAAAGTTTTGTAAAAACTGCACTTCTTCTTGATGTTTTCGAGAGCTGCTCTCAGTTTTGTATCGCAACGGTGTCCATCTATATCAAGGAAAAAAAAGTATTCACCAAGAGTTTTTTTGGATGGCCTCGATTCTATCTTGGTTAAATTAAGTTCTCTGACGGCAAACTCTTTAAGCACTTCATAAAGGCTTCCCGGTGTATTGGGCACGGAAAACACAATTGATGTCTTGTCATTCACGGTTTTGTGATGATCTTTTTCCGCCAGCACCACAAACCTGGTATAATTATCCTTCTGGGATTGGATTCCCCTTACAGCAAGATTGAGGTTGTATATTCCTGCAAGCCTTTTGCTGCCAATAGCTGCTGCCATGGGGTCTTTCTGTACCCTTTCTGCTCCTTCAGCAGTGCTTGCCACATATTTTATCTCAGCTTCGGGCAGATTCCGATTCAAAAAATCTCTGCACTGGAATATGGCCTGAGGGTGGGAATACACCCTTTTTATCTTTTCTATTGGAGTATCGAAGTTCAGCAACAAATTGTGTTCTATTTTTAGTATTATTTCTCCTTTTATTCTCAGTTTGCACTCGTGAACGAGCAGGTCAAGGGTTAGGTTGACAGACCCCTCTATGGAGTTTTCTATGGGTACAACTCCTTCATCTATTTTTTTAAGCTTTATCTCCTTCATTATCCTCTCTATTGTCGGTAAAGGAACCAGCTTAGCTTCCAGTTTTTTGTTGTATTCACAAGCAGCTTCCTCGCAAAAAGTCCCCCATGGGCCTAGAAAACCGATGGTCTTCACATTAGACACCTCCATTAAAAAAACCTCTCACCCTAAAAGGGCGAGAGGTCTTCCCGCGGTACCACCTAATTTGATTTAGATATACTAAATCCACTCTTCAAGAGTACCCTCGTTCGGATACTCCCTTTCTTTTAACGGTGAAAGTTTCCGGCCATGTCTACTATTTCCCGGGAAATCCTCTTTCTTAGGGAAAATGGTCTATTTTCCCTTCCCGGGGAAAATGGTCTATTTTCCCTTCCCGGGGAAAATTCAACAGGCAACTCCAGGGGGAACTTCGATAAACCTTCCGGTATCGGGCTTACACCATCCCCGATTCGCTTTAAACCTTCAGGTAAACCTACTTTCCCCTTTCACAGTTTTTAAAGAGTGTATATATACAAATTTAGGTTAGTAATATTAATTGTAACACAGTGGTGTCTAATGTCAAGATTTTTTTGCGGGAAGACCTTTTATTTTATAGTTTTTCTTGTTTGCAAAGCTCTTGTAAAAAATTCAATTACAGCAGCCTCATCACCCCTATCAAGAATTTTTTCAAAATCAGCAAGTTTATCCCTGATTTTTTTCAAACCATGTTTTATGTTGTCTTTGTTCGACAGACAGATATCTCTCCACATCATGGGATTTGATAGAGCTATTCTGGTCATATCTTTAAACCCACCTGCAGCAAGCTGTAATGCCATTTCCCTTTCCCTCGCCATATTGGTCAATGCAGCCGCAAGCACGTGGGGCACATGACTAATAACTGCAGCGTATTCATCGTGTTGTTCAGGTGACATAAATACCGGTTTTGCTCCTATTCTTGTTACAAAGTGTTTCATAAACTCTTTCGTTTTATTATTGGTTCTTTGGGTTGGTGTTAACACATACACAGCCTTTTCAAACAGGTTCCCTCTTGCTCCCTCAGGCCCGGACTTTTCAGAACCGGCCATAGGATGCCCACCCAGGTAATTAACACCTTCGGGAAGATGCTGATCTGCACACTTTACAATTTCTTCTTTGGTGCTGCCCACATCTGTTACAAAACTGCCCGGGTTTATTATCGGCGATATTTTTTTTATCAATTCCATTATTTTTTCAACTGATGCTGCAAGTATAATAAACCGGGATTTCTTAACCGCTTCTTCCAGGTCTAAAACCTCAGAAACCATACCTTTTTTAAGAGCTGTAACAGCTGCTGATTCATTACAATCAACCCCTATGGGCCTGATTCCCATTTTGTCTTTAAGTGCCATACATATAGAACTGCCTATTAAACCAAGACCCACAACGACTGTGTTGAGATTTTTATCCATACATCTATCATCCTTTCCATGCAAAACAAAAAAGCCTCGCCCTGTATAGGACGAGACCTGTTCCCGCGGTACCACCTAAATTGGTATTACCCCACTCTTCAAGGTACGGGATTAAATCTTTAATCCGATACCCCTTTCCTTTTAACGGTAGAAAACTCCGTTCCAGCCTACTCACCTTCAGTTTTCAGCCGAAAGCTCAGGAATGTATTTCAACCATAAGGTTTTACCGGGTCACACCAACCCCCGGCTCTCTTGAAAAACTCAAATGGTTTACTTTTTTCCATCACCGCTTTTTATTGTATTCGATTTTTAGGTAATATACCATATCTAAAGCAATTTGTCAACTATTTTTAGAAATTTTGTGTGATTATCTTGTGATAATGTCACTATAGAATTGTTCTGAGAAAATGTCCCTATGAGTAAGGAGAAAATTATTTTGAGTAAAGAAGAAACTCGTAGGGCTGTTGTTATTACTCAAGTTATTGATGGTAGCATGACAATCAGTGAAGCCGCTGAAGTTTTGGACTTGAGTGAGCGCCAAGACATACATGCTACAGCTGTAGCACCATCAGAAGAACGAAAATTCATTGAGGGAGATGACCTATTCCGGCGTAGTGACTTGATTCGCGCGGATAACCAGGGTCAGCGAAGCCCGACACTCAATTCAGTAAAGCAAAGCTACA
>ENA-OSAI01000211-OSAI01000211.1-marine-sediment-metagenome-genome-assembly--contig:-NODE-211-length-32268-cov-40.710583_pt1 | contig 32268 bp, 18 predicted proteins | sample MGYA00237871_ERZ529316 | MGnify/ENA primary metagenome ERZ529316 (study PRJEB26369, sample SAMN03142814) | marine sediment metagenome | biome: marine; feature: borehole; material: sediment...
GAAACCTCCCCCGCCGAACCCGGAACCGCCCCGCCATCCCCCGCCGGCGGACCGGGGGACCGAGGTGGCCGCCACCCGAGCCGCGTGGTGGAAGGCCAAGAGCCGCCCACCCAGGTAGTAAGGGGCGAAGGTGGGGAAGCGGCCCTCGTACCAGCTGGGCGGCTGGGTGAGCAACCCCTGGAAGGCCCGGGTCCACACTTCGGTCAGCCCCAGGGCCATGGCGTAGGGGAGCAACTCCTCGAAGTGCTTTTCCGCGGCGGCGAACTCGATCCGCTCCACCTCCGCCCGCCGGATGTATTCTTCCAGGCCCAGTACCTCCCGGAGAAGGCGCATGCCGGCCCGGGTCTTCTTGGGCATGAAGGGGGCGAACAGCAGCACAATCACCCCCGAGGCCACCACGGCCGCCCCCAGGTACAGGGAGCTGGCCACCACCCCAGCCGCCACCCCCAAGCCCATCATCCCCAGCGCTACCCCCCGGTACAGGGACCGCACCCGATCCGGATTCCCCAGGTAGAAACCTTTCTCGCTGAGGTCCATGTAAAGCCGCGCCCCCAGCCCCCCTAGGTGCTGGTAGAACTTGTACTTGAGCTCCGAGAGGCGTCTTCGTTCAGCTCCCTCCAACAGCGCTTCCAGAAGCGCCTCCTCGAACTCGCTCAGTGGGACTTTCGACTCTGTCCTGATGAGCTCGAAGTCGTCCGGGGCCTTGCCAGTTCCCTCCCCTTCCCATACCTCCCGCAGCTTGAGCCGGCCTTTCACTGCCAGGCCCACAATGGCGGCGGACAGGTCCCGGGGATCGAACCGGTCGTCGACCAACACCCCGGCCTCGGCCGGCCCCACCCCCTTGGGGGGGGTGAAGGCCGGGGCGATGGTGCCCGGCTTGGGATCCCGCCCCTTGTGCCACCACAGGACGGTCATCCCCACCAGGACAAGCAAGGGAATCCCGGCGTAGAGGTTGTCCTGGAGGAACCACAGGATACTCATCCCCACCCCGGGGAGCGTGAGATAATCAGCCGGCAGACGGACGGCGATGGTGATCCCCTCTCCCGGGGCGAGGTCGCTGGCCGTCCCCACCAGCTTGCCCTCCCTCCACTCCAGGGTGAACGGGGCACTGCTCCCCCAAGGGCCTTGGAAACCCACGGTGCGCACCTCCCCCGGGGGGACCCCGGGGGGCAACCTCACCCCCACTGTGGCCCGGCGAATGGGGAGCTCCCACTCCGTTCCCACCGCATTCCAAAACAGCTCTACATCTTCGCCGTAGGTCCGCAGGGCCCGGGCCACCCGATAGCGGAGGTAGTAGACCACCTGTCCCAAGACCAGCCGCTCCGGGTCTCCGATCTGAAGGACAAGCTGGCCTCCCTCCCGGCGGAGCCGCACAGGCACCTCCTGCCCATCGGCCAGCACTTCCTCCACCTCGAGGCGCAGGCGGTAGCGTTCCCCGGTGGGGAGGCGGTAGGAGTAAGGGATGCGCCGGAAGATGCCGTGGCGGGGGAGGTTGAATTGCACGGTGAGCTGTTCCTCGACCAGCACGTAGCCTGACTCCAGGACGGCGATGTGCACCTGGTAGTGCTCGATCCACTCACTGCCCAGGGCCGGGAGGGTGAGCGCCGCCAGCAGGAGAAAGGCCCACCTCATCGGGCGAAAGAGACCTGCGGTGGCTCCCGCAGTTCCTCCTCAGAGAGCACGTAGAACTCCCGCTCCCGGATCCCGAACAAGTTGGCGATCAGGTTGGAGGGGAACACCTTGATTTTGGTGTTCAGGTCCCGGACCACCGCGTTGTAGAACCTACGGGAGCGGGCGATTTCCGTCTCCAGTTCCTCCAGGGAGCTTTGTAGGGAGAGGAAGTTCTGGTTGGCTTTTAGTTCGGGGTAGTTTTCCACCACGGCGAACAGGCTCTTTAAGGTTTCTTGGAGGAAGTTGTCTGCCTCCCCTTGTTCTTTGGGGGTAGTAGCCTTGAGGGAGGCGGCCCTGGCCTGGGTGACGTTTTCCAAAAGCTCACGCTCGTGTCCGGCGTAGCCCTTCACGGTTTCCACCAGGTTGGGGATGAGGTCGGCGCGTTTTCGGAGCAAGGTGTCCACGTCGCGCCAAGCTTCTTCTGCCCGGACCTGGAGCCTGACCAATCGGTTATAGGTGGCGGCCACCCACACCGCCAGCAGCGCGACCACCCCCAGCACGATAAATCCTGCCATGTTTCCTCCTTGGTGGGTGGAATTCTACGGGAGGGGCGAGCCCGCAACCACCTGCTGCATGGAGTGAGTGGTTGCCCGTTCATGGAGTGCGGTTGGTTTTTGCGTGGGGGTGTGGGGGCAGTTTCCGAAGAAGCGGCGGTAACGTTCATGACGGACAAACATCTCGCATTCTGTAGCGAGCATGGGAACAGCAGTTTCGATATATCCGTTTCGGATAGTTGTCCGGATTACAGACCTGCGCGCACATCCCCCACTAAACTGTTTTTCAAATTATGCTGACGGCTTATCACCAAGGAGGTCGAACGTGAAAATTGGGGTGGCAGTGGCGGTGGCATGCGTGTGGACAGTGGCCGGCCTGGCTCAATTTTCGGGAACCTGGGACCTGGCATTGACAGTGCTCCCAGGGGTTGCGTTCCAGGAAACCCGCTTGGAATTGATATACGCATTCTACGAAACCTGGGAGGCCTCACTGGTTGCCTACTGGGATGCTACTCCGATGGAGACCCTCACTCTACGGCTCAAAGGAAGCCTGGGAGGGGTGTATTTCACAGGAGAAGCTTGGTTCGACCTCCTCAGCCCAGCCTACAAAAGCGCCCAGGCCACTGCCACCGGGGTATGGGAGGAGATTTCCATCACCTGGGGGGTAACCCACTGGGCCCCTCCCTATGCCCCGAGCCGGCCTTGCCTGCAAACCGGCGCCTCCTACTTGGAGTACCGACTGGAGGTAACCTGGGACCAGGGAAGCGCCCTAATCCGGTTTGAGGATTGCTGCTCCGGCACCATGTGGCGCGATTTGCTCCTTACCTTGAGGGAAGTGGGATTGTGTTGCGGGGTCACAGGGGAGGCCAGCCTCAGGTTCTCCAAAGAGGCTGGGTTTGAAGAATTGAATTTCGCTTTGCGGGATCTCACCCTGTGCCCGGGCTGTTTCGCCTTCGACCTGGCGGTGGAGTTCACCGCTGACGGGAAAAGCATTTCCATGACCCCCAAGCTGGATTTCCCCGAGGACTTCTGTTTCACCTTGTATGGGGAAGTGGAGTCCGGCCCAGGGCCGGGGGAGCTGGAGGGGCTCCGGATCCAGGGACTTAGGATCTTGTGTGGGCTTAACGATTGCCAAGAGGTTGAGTTCAAGACCGCCTTCGCTCCCGGCACCCTTGGGTTTACCGGGGACGAATTCGAGTACATCAAAGTCAGGACGTGTCTCCCCGGCTGCTGTGGGGGAGATGGCACACTGGAGACGAGGGCGTACTTCTCTTCCAGCGGAGGGCAGTTCGGCTTGAGCCGGGTGACCGTGGCGGCCGAGGTCCCGCTGGGGCCTGGGTTCACCGTGTGGGCGGACGGGGAACTGCCCGCAACGGGGGGAATGGAGCTGGAACTGGGCTGGGAAGTTCGATTCTGAGGGCAAAGTGGGCAGGCAGAATCTTAGATTGACTCGGGGGTGGATGGATTGTCCTCGCTGAGCGAGCTGAGGAGGGGAAGGTGTCCTATTAGCGCCTTCCTAGTCCCGAAATCCCAGACTAAAGCAGTACTAGGGGTTGACAACAGCTTTTCCCAAAGGTGGTGATGCAAGACATGGGTAGGGGTAGATGGCAATTGTGGTGGCTGTTGATAGGACTGGTGGCGTCGCTGGTATTGGTGGGCGAGGCTGGAAGGTACGAGTATTACTCTCAGGCTGGCAGCACGACGCTGGTGAGCACAAGCAGCTCCATTGGCCCCTGGCAAAACAGCGTTGCCACGTGGGTTCAGTGTGTTCACTGGCCGGATATCCCCGGTGCAACTTGGCTGGCCGAGACCTATTGTGTCCAGAGACCCAACGATATGACTGAAAGGTGGTTTAGGCACCAGTTCACTATCCCAGCCGGAGCCACGATAACCTCGGCCACCATAAGGATTGCGGTGGACGATGAGGTGAGAATCTACCTGAATGACCAGCATGTGGCTACCACCCCTCAGTGGGCCACCGTTTACGAATTCGACATGACTAATGAAGTGCAGCCAGGCAGCAACACGCTTCTCCTGCACGTTATAAACTATGATTGTGTGATAAATCCTCAGTATCAATGCACGCAAATCTTTTATGATGGCTATGGTTGTGCATCTGCGAACTGTACGAAGGGAGACACCCCCAACCCAGTGGGGGTTATCTTCGTGATCGAGGTTGTTTATGACCTCCCGGTGGACGCCGTGAACGATTCCTACACCACGCCCGAGGACACACCCTTGAACGTCTCCGTCCCCGGGGTTTTGGCGAACGACTCCTACCCAGATGGGCTGGGAAGTTTGAACCTTTGGGCTCCCCCCAATCATGGGACGGTTAACCTAAATCAAAATGGCTCCTTCACCTACACCCCGAATCCGAACTTCTGTGGTGTCGACTCGTTCATCTACCGGCTATGTGACGTCGATGGGGATTGTGACACCGCCACTGTCACCATCACGGTGAATGGGGTGAACGATACCCCCACGGCTCGGAACGATTCCTACACCACAAACGAGGACACTACATTGACCATCGCTGCCCCCGGGGTGCGGGGAAACGACGATCTCCACGGGGAGGGGTTCGGCTCCCTCACGGTGACCGACGGCGTGGACCACGGCGCCCTCACCCTGAACCAAGACGGCTCCTTCGCCTACACCCCGAATCCCAATTGGTGTGGGACAGACCGGTTCACCTACCGGTTGTGCGATGCCGGGGACTGTGGGACTGCAGACTGCGACACCGCGGTGGTAACCATCACCGTCCAGCCGGTGGACGACCAACCTGCGCTCTTGGTGGATAAAACCGGACCTGCCCATGCCTCCGAGGGGGACACGGTCACCTACACCATTTCTGTGAGCCACGACCTTGTCAATGGTGACGGCTCCCCCATCTACAACCTCACGGTCACCGACTCCTTGGGGGGACCGGCCACCTACGTGAGCGGGGACGATGGGGACGGGGTGCTGGAAGCCGGAGAGACCTGGGTTTACCAAGTTGACTACACCATCCCGGTGGGGGCACCGAACCCGCTTGTGAACACCGCCACCGCCAGCGGTGTGGACGTAGATGGGGACCCGGTGGAGGGCTCCGACTCCCACTCCCTGCGCATCGAAGCCGACCTGGAGATCACCAAGCAATGTCACCAGGTGACTGCCGGGGTAGACGACCAGCTCGTCTACACCATCGTGGTGGAGAACGAGGGGCCCAGCGATGCCCGGGAGGTGGTGGTGAGTGATGCGCTTCCGGTGGGGCTTTCGGATGCCAGCTGGACGCTGGATGGGGTAGACCAAGGGGCGTGGACCGGCACGGCCAACTTGGGGACGTTGGCGGCCGGGGACACGGCGGTCATCGAGATCTACGCGGATGTGGCCTCCTGGGTGACCTCGCTTGCCAACACCGCCACGGTGACCTCCTCTATCGCAGACCCTGACACTGCGGACAATGATGATACCTGCACCAACCAGGTGGAGGTCGAGGCCGATGTGGCCGTGGAAAAGATTGACAACCCCGACCCGGTGATCGCAGGCACCCAGCTGGCCTACACCATCACCGTGACCAACCACGGCCCCTCCGATGCCAGTAACGTCGTAGTGGTGGACTACTACGACGAGTACTTCCACCCCCAAAGCGCCACCCCAGCCCCAGATCGCACCTACGACGACCGCTGGGAGTGGCATGTGGGCACTTTGGGGGCGGGCGATTCCCTGATCATCACCCTGGTGGGGACCGTGGACTCCGGGGCTTACGAGGCCACCCTTATGAACGTTGTGGAGGTGAACTCCGATACCTACGATCCGGACGAGGGCAACAACCAGGACGCCGAGGATACCGCCAGCTATCCCGAAGCCGATGTGGGGATTGAGAAGACCGACGACCCTGACCCGGTGATCGCCGGAAACAGGCTCACTTACACTATCACCGTCACTAACTACGGCCCCAGTGATACCTACGATGTGGAGATCCGGGATACCCTCCCCGATGGGGTAACCTACGTGGAGGACGACTGCAATGGGATATGGCGGGACACGTACTGGGAATGGGAGGTGACGGAACTCCCTGCTGGGAGCTCGGTGAGCTGTCGGATTACCGTCTCGGTGGATCAGTCCTTGCCCGAAGGTTCTACCCTGGTGAACACGGTTGAAATCTGGGATTCTCCCGTAGACGACCCCAACGGCGACAACAACAGTGCCAGCGAGACCACCGACGTCATTACCCGGGCTGACGTCTCGGTTGAGAAAGCGGACGATCCGGACCCAGTAGTGGCAGGGGAGAGGATCACCTACACTATCGTTGTCACCAACGGTGGACCCAGCGATGCGCAGAACGTGGTAGTGACCGAGACTTACCCCTCCTGGTTCCACTTCGAAAGCGCTAGTCCCGAGCCAGACCCGGGTACAAACAACGTATGGTCCTTGGGTACCTTGGGAGCCTACGATTGGGTGACCATCGAGATCACCGGCACCGTGGACCCCGCAACCCCAGAGGGGACCCAGCTTTTGAACACGGTGGTGGCGGACTCCGACACCCAGGATGATTACCCAGACGACAACAGCGATGAGGAGGAAACCGACGTCATCACCCGGGCAGACATCTCGGTAGAGAAAGTGGACCATCCTGATCCGGTGGTGGCGGGCGAAGAGATCACCTACACCATCACCGTGACCAACCACGGTCCCTCGGACGCCCAGGACGTGGTGGTGACCGAAACCTACGACCCCTGGTTCCACTTCGAAAGCGCCACCCCCGAACCAGATCCGGATACCGATAACCGGTGGACGTTCCCGGTCATCCCCGCTGGAGAATCAATCTCCATCCAGATCATCGGTCGAGTGGACCCGGCGGCCTCCGAGCAGCTGGAGAACGTGGCCACTGTGGCTTCCGACACCATTGACCCCGACGAGGAGAACAACATCGCCGAGGAATTTACAAACCTGGCAGCCCTGGAGCTGGACAAGGTGGGAAACGTCGCCTATGCAGACGTGGGAGACACTGTCTACTACACCTTCTTGGTCACCAACCCCGGGGAGATTGACCTGGAGGACGTAAGGTTGGTGGATGAGAAGCTGGGAATTGAAGTGGTGATCCCACTCCTCCCAGCTCGAACCACCTGGGAGTACACCATCGGCTATACCCTGGGTTTGGAGGACATCCCCGAACTCATGAATACTGCCCAAGCCATCGCCCGCTTCGGGGAGCGAGAGCTGGTGGTTGAGGACAACTGGGTGGTGTACGTCTCCTACGCCAGTGGACTCAGCGTGCTGAAAGAGACGCTGGACCTCGAGGGGAACCCAATTCTCTCTGCTGAGCCCGGGCAAGAGATCGTCTATCGGTTCACGGTGGAGAACACGGGGGACGTGCCTCTGTCTGGGGTCGAGGTGGTGGACGACGTGCTGGGACAGATCCCCGGCCCCAGCTCTGGTGACCTAGACGGAGATGCGATCTTGGACCCTGGGGAAGCCTGGGTATATGAGAAGCGATATCTGGTTACCCAGGAAGATGCCGCCGCGGGCGTGGTGGAGAACGTGGCAGTCGCCAGTGGGGAAAACCCCTGGGGCACCCGAGTGAGTGCGGTGGCCACCCACACGCTTGACACCCGGGAGATCGCCGGGCTGGCCGGGGCAGCCGCTTGTGAAGCTCGGGTGGTGATCACCGAGGTGGCGTGGGCCGGCACCCCGGCCGATTCCGAAGATGAGTGGATCGAACTCATGAACCTGAGTGCCCAGCCCGTGGACCTCAGCGGTTGGGTGATCCGCTGGCGGCCCAAGGACCCCCAGACCCCGGAGGAGACCCGGTGGCGAGTGGTGGAATTGCGAGGGGTGATTCCTCCCTGCCTGGTGACCCCCTGTGTGGAGGAACCTCGTCCGTGGTGGACTGATTTCATCGTTCACACCAGGGAATCAGATGGGCTGGTGTGGCTGGAGTTCACCGCCAGGGAAGAACTGGCCCGGCGGGAGCACGGCTACTTCCTGCTCGAGCGCCGGCACGACCTCGCGGTGAGGGATCGGCCCGCCGACCTCGTCTACGACCCAGAGGGAACCCTGGGGTTAGACCTCCCGGACCAAGGGGCGGTGATCCAACTCCTCAACCCCGCCGGGGAGGTTGTGGACACGGTCAATGCCTTCGAAGGGGAAGGCTGGCCAGGTGGGGACGCAGCCCTCTCGGCCACCTTGGAGCGAGTGTCTCCCCTGGCCCCCGATAGCCCCGAGGGGTGGGACACCAACTTGGGGCTCAAGGCCTTCGGCCAGGCAGCGGACGGCAGCGAACTGCTGGCCACTCCGGCGGGGGACAACGAGGGCCGGCTTGCCTGGCAGGCCCTCCCCGAGGTGCCCCCACACCTCCAACCGGTGCCACTGAGGCAGCTGGCCAGGCTGGAGCTGGAAATGGAGCCGGAGGCGTGGACGGCCGGCTGGCCTCGACTCAGCCTCACCCGGATGGACGAGGGGCCGGTGGTGGGTGGCTTCTCCTATTGGAGGCTGGGGAGCCGGCTTGTGATCGAGCTTGACCCCGAGGCCCTCCCGCCGGGGGAATATCGACTGTGGGCGGTACTTTCCCCGGGGAGGGCAATCTTGGTGTGGTTCACGGTGGGAACTCAGTGAGGAAAACTGTGGAAGAGGCCGGGCCCCAGCTGGGCCCGGCCTCTTCTTCCCTTTGCCAATGCCCCTCCTGACCTCCCCACCCCCCGCTGGCTGTTTGGCCTTGCGCCTTGGGAACACACCAGCTAACATCCGGGAGCATTCCCCTAACCTGGTTCTTGGAACCAGAGGGGCGGCCGCTGGACGTCAAACCTCTGGCTGAGTGGAATTTAATGGCGCGGGTGAGATCCCAACGTCGGCCAGGGGAGAAAGCTGATAATGGGGTCTGGATCCTTCCGGATCCAGGTCGGTTTGGAGAGGAGGGGATCTGCGATTCCTAACACACGCTCGGCGAAGAAGCAGCTGCGACAAAACCTAAGGCGCCGCCGCCGCAACGATCTGCGCAAGAGTGCCATCCGCTATTGGCGGCGGACATTGCAGAGTTTAATAAAAGAGGGGAAGTTAGAGGAGGCAGTTAAGGCTTTCCCGAACTTCCAAAAGGCGGTGGACAAGGCGGCCCAACGGCGGGCCATCCATCCCAACCGGGCGGCCCGGCTCAAGGCCCGCATGGCTCGGCGCCTGCACGTCAGCTAGCCAGCCCCACCATGACCAACTTCGATTTTCTGGGCAAGGCCAAGTTCTTCGTCCCCCTCTCCCTGGGGTTGGTGATCCTGAGCGTGGTGCTCATCCTCACCTTGGGCCTACGGGCCGGGGTGGACTTCACCGGCGGCACCCAGTTCACCGTGATCTTCTCCGAACCGGTGCCCACCGAGGAGGTGCGGGCGGCGCTGGGGGCCATCCCCGCGGGGGAGATAGACCTCTCCCAGGCTCAGATCCAGGACCTAGGGGGGCGGCCGGGCAAGGTCATCACCGTCCCGGTGGACGTGGAGGCCCAGCAAGAGTTGGTGGAGGCAATCGAACGCGCGCTCCGTGCCCATCCCGCGGCGGAGGAAGTATCCCGGGTCTCCATCGGGGCCCAAGTATCCCGGGAGCTGATGCGGCGGGCGTGGCAGGCGGTGCTGATCGCCCTAGGCGCGATCTTGGTCTACATATCCTGGCGCTTCCGCCTCCGCTACGCGGTGGGGGCCATCGCCGCCCTGGTCCACGACGTGGTGATCGCCCTGGGAGTGTTCGCCCTGTTCCAGGTAGAGATAAACCTCCCGGTGATCGCCGCCTTCCTGACCATCGTGGGGTATTCCCTCAACGACACCATCGTCATCTTCGACCGGGTACGGGAAAACCTCAAACTGATGAAAAAGGCCCCAGTGTTCGACGTCATCAACCGGTCGGTCAACCAATCGCTGTCCCGCACCATCAACACCTCCCTCACCACCTTCATTCCGGTGGTGATCCTGTTTGCCCTGGGGGGCCCGGTACTGAGGGGGTTCGCCCTGGCCCTGCTCATCGGGGTGATCGTGGGCACCTATTCCTCCATGTACGTGGCCAATCCAGTGTTGTACTGGTGGACTAAGAAGGCAGAGCGGGCCAAGGGTCGGGCCTGACCCCAAGAGGCCCACCCTTAAGGCCCGCCTCCTTCACACCCCGCGGTGGCCCACGCTTGCCAACAACTTCGTATGAGCGTGGCCCCTTGCCTATCCTCTACTTCCGGGAGTTCTCGTGTTTTGGGGTGCCGTTGATCGGGGCCCCGGCGGCGTCCACCCCGTAGCGGACCACGGTGTTGTTGGTCTTCCAGTTCTCGTCATACCCAGGGGCGGTGGGGCAGGGGGCTCAACTTGAGCCTAGCTCTCGCGCAAAGATAGCAAAGCGGATTTGGCCCGGCTTTCAGCCTTGGGGACAGTTCCCCAGATCAGCGGGCCCCGGATGCTGCCGCTAAAATCCTCCAAGGGACCGGGGGTCGACTCCCGGGTGAGCTTCTTCCCACTCCCGGAATCGATCGGCCATCTGAGAAAAGGTCGCCCAAACCACTAGTCCCCTCTCTACCAGCTGGTCCACCGTGGTGGTGAGGAACTCGTCGATTAGGTCCAACGGAAACTCCCCTGGGTGCACGGTGAAGTGGTGCACGTTCACCAAGCCCGGCCGAGCCGCCTCCAGCGAGCGCAGCAAGTCCTCCCGCAGCACCGAGAACCACCCCCGGGCTCCCTCCTCGGCTATGATGCGCCGCTTGAGCCGAAAGGCCTGAGGGTCGATCATCCCCGTGGGGAGGTAGATCACCGGGCCGGCGGGGTCATGGGTGGCGAAGATGGCCATGTGATCAGGATCAGGTCCCCCGGCCGGCCGCCAGGGAACCACCCCGATCACCAGTTCGTGGGAAACCTGCCGGCGGGGGTCCTTCCAATCGCTGTACACGTCCAGGCCCGCACAGCTGGCCGCTTCCAGAACCATGGGGTAAAGATTCCCTCCGCTCCAATAGCGGACCGGGGTGGTCACCCCTGCCTGGCGGATGAGCTCCAGTTCCTCTGTCATGGCCTGACACCAAGTCTCCGGGGGCAGCCGCTCTGAATCGGCGCCCAGGTGGGCGTCCTCGTGGAAGTGGAGGCCTATCTCGTGTCCCCGGCTAGCCAAGTCCGCCAGCACGGTGGCACCCACGCTCTGGGCCACTGCGGTGAACGGCGATTGGACCTGAATTACCAGGAGGCCGCCGTGGTGTTCCGCCACCTCAGCCAAGCCATATAGGTACTCCACGTGGGCTGCGAACAAGCGGGGGTTGGCGTAATCGCCTCTCCCACCCCTATACCCCTGAGCGGTGACGCCCAATGGTTCCACGTGCACCCCGATAGTGAAGAGCAGTTCTGCTTCCTCGGCCGAGGCCGTGCCCAGCCCAAACGCCAAGGTCAAGCTGAGAAACAGTCCGAGTATGACCCTCATCGCCCCCCCTTCCCCCGGCTTTGTCCTCCTGAGCTGTGGGTTAGCGGCCAAGAGGTCCTAAGGGCTGGCTTGGGCTTTCCATGGCCCCCAAAAGATGGCCGCCCGCAGCTGCGGGCGGCAACTTATAAATACGACATCCCCGGGGGGCTGTCAAGAGGGTCACTCCTTCTCCAGGAACCCGATTTGCCGAGAAGCCTTCCTCAGGTTCCGGGCCAGCTTTCGGTAATGTTCTTCCAGCCCCGGGGTGATGGAGGGCGGGGTCTGCTCCAGGGCGGCCAGGAAGTGACGCCACTTGATCCGCCGGGCCGACATGTCCTCCCGCAAGGCCAACCGCCCCGCCTTCTGGCACACCTCGGCGATGTCCGCCCCGGAATAGCCGTTGGTCCTCCTGGCCAGCTCCTCCAAGTCCACATCCTCGTCTAGAGCCATGCCCCGGGTGTGGACCTGGAAGATCTTCAGGCGAGCCTCCTGGTCTGGGATCGGCACGTAGATGAGCTCCCCCAGCCGCCCCGGCCTGAGCAGCGCCGGGTCGATGATGTCCGGGCGGTTGGTGGCCCCAATGACCACCACTCCCCGCAGTTCCTCCAGGCCGTCCAGCTCCGCAAGCAGCTGGTTCACAATCCGCTCGGTGACGTGGGGCTCACCGACGGCAGTGCCCCGCCGAGGGGCCAGGGCATCCAGCTCGTCCAGGAAAATCACCGCCGGGGCCACCTGCCTGGCCCGGCGGAACACCTCCGCCACCCGCTGTTCCGACTCCCCGTACCACTTGGAGAGCAGCTCCGAGCCCTTGGCGGTGATGAAGTTGGCCGCCGACTCGTTGGCCACCGCCTTCGCCAGCAGCGTCTTGCCGGTGCCCGGGGGGCCGTAGAGGAGGATCCCCTTGGGAGGGGTGACCCCTAGCCGGCGGAAAGACTCCGGCGCCTTCAAGGGGAGCTCCACCGCCTCCCGCAGCAGGCGCTTCACCTCTTCCAGGCCCCCGATGTCCTCCCAGGTCACCTTGGGGATCTCAAACAGCACCTCCCGCATCGCCGAAGGGCGTACCTCCTTGAGAGCCTGGTCGAAGTCCTCTCGGCGCACGATCAGCTCGTCCAGCACCTCTTTGGGGATGCCTTCCTTCTCCAAGTCGATCCTGGGCAGCACCCGCCTGAGGGCGTTCATGGCCGCCTCCCGGGTCAGGGCCTCGATGTCCGAGCCCACGAACCCATGCGTGAGCTCGGCGTACTCGTCCAAGTCCACGTCCTTGGCCAGGGGCATGCCCCGGGTGTGGATTAGGAAGATCTCCTTTCGGCCTTCCCGGTCCGGCACCCGCACCTCTATCTCCCGGTCGAACCGGCCAGGACGTCGCAACGCCGGGTCGATGGCCTCGATGCGGTTGGTGGCCCCGATCACGATCACGTTGCGCCGCTCCTTGAGGCCGTCCATCAGGGTGAGGAGCTGGGCCACCACCCGCCGCTCCACCTCCCCGGTCACCTCCGCCCGCTTGGGGGCAATGGAATCCAGCTCGTCAATGAAGATGATGGCCGGGGCGTTCTTCTCCGCCTCTTCGAAGATCTCCCGCAGGCGCTTTTCGGACTCCCCGTAGAAGCGGGACATGATCTCCGGGCCAGAAATGGCGATGAAATGGGCGTCGGTTTCGTGGGCCACCGCTTTCGCCAGCAGCGTCTTCCCGGTGCCCGGAGGGCCGTACAGCAGCACCCCTTTTGGGGGCTCGATCCCCAACCGGGTGAACAGCTCCGGCTTCTTTAAGGGCAGCTCCACCATCTCCCGGATCTTCTGGATCACATCTTTGAGGCCCCCGATGTCCTCGTAGGTGACCTCGGGGATCTCCCGCCCCCGCTCGGCGGTCTCCACATACTCCGGCAGCAGTTCCACCTGGGTGGAGGGCACGATCCGCACCAACCCCTTGGGGCTGGTCTTCACCACCCGCAGGCGGATCTCCCCCAGGCCGAAGGCGGAGCTCATCTCGAAGAACTCTCGGAATATGCGATCGGTGAGGAGTTCCCCCCCGAAGGGGACCTGAGGCGGGCGGGTGGCGGTGGTGGACACCACGTCCCCAGTCCTGACCACCTTCCCCAGCAAGATCCGCCGCAAGCTCTCCGGGTTCGCCACCAGCCGCATCCCCTTGGTGGCCGGGGCCACCGTCACGTGGGTCGCCTCCTGCCAGGAAGCCTTCCGGATTTCCACCGGGTCCCCGATCCCCACCCCGGCGTTGGCCCGGATCAACCCGTCTATGCGCACGATGTCCAGGCCTTCATCCGAGGGGTGGGCCGGGGCGGCAATGGCCCCGGTGGTGCGCTTCCCCTTTATCTCAATGGGCTCCCCCGCCGCCACCCCCAGCGCTGCCATGTGCTGGGAACCGATGCGGGCGATGCCCTTTCCCGCGTCCTCCGGATGGGCCTCGGCCACCTTTAGCCGTAGGCCTTCTTTCGTGTCGGCCATAGTTTCACCTCTTGGCAAACCTTAGGGTCTGCCTGGACCCAGATCTCGCAACACCTCGCTTCCGGCTGCGAATCAGCCCTCTCCCTGCCGGAAGGCAGAGCGACGGAGGATGCTGAGCCATGCCGCAGAAAAAACCCCGCAGCCCCTAACTTCGATTCCGCGGAAATGTTAATTGCCGGCCCGCGGCGGCGCTAGCTACCGCGGGTCGGGAGGTCACCGGGGGTTGGGGAGCAACTCCGGTGGGGCGCTGGAGGCGCATGGCGTTGGCAGTCACCAGCACGGTGGCCCCCATATCGCCGACCAGCACCGCCAGGGCCAGGGAGGCATGGCCAGAGAGGGCCAGGGCAGCTACCAACAGCTTGAGGGTCAGGGCCAGGGCCACGTTCCCTCGGATCACCGCCAGGGTCCGACGGCCCAGGGAAATGAGTTCCGGCAGCCCCGAGAGGTCATCCCGCATCAGGGCCACGTCCCCGGCCGCGATGGCCACGTCGGTACCGGCGGTGCCCATGGCGATCCCCACGTCGGCGGCGGCCAGGGCAGGGGCGTCGTTTACCCCGTCGCCGACGAACGCCACCCCCCCTTCCTCTCTCAGCCGGGCGACATGGGCGAGCTTTTCCTGAGGCAGGAGCTGGGGGTGGAAATCCGCGATGCCCAGGCTCGTGGCCGCCTTTCGGGCGGGCCCCTTTCGATCTCCGGTGAGGAGAACCGGTCGTACCCCCAGCCCCTTGAGGCGGTGGAGGATTTCCTTGGCCTCGGGGCGGAGCTCGTCCGAGAGCACGATGACCCCCAGCGGTTGGTCAGGCTTTCCCACTACCACCAGGCTCTGTCCTCCGGCCTCCAGCGCCTTGGCCTTCTCCGGGAGGTCCGAGAATAGTTCTGGACGGCCCACCAGATACTCCTCTCCCCCGATTACCCCCCGCACCCCCTTTCCTGGGAGGGCTTGAAAGGACTCCACCTTGGGCAGAGGCAGACCAGTGGCCAGCCGGCGGATGGCCCGGGCGATGGGGTGTTCGCTTCCCCGCTCCAGGGCGGCCGCGATCTTCAGCACCTGCTTAGGCGATACGTCGTCCAGGAGGACCAAATCGGCCTTAAGTTCTCCGGTGGTGAGGGTGCCGGTTTTGTCCAGCGCCAGGTACTTGACCCTGGCGGCCGCTTCCAGGGCGGAGCCCCCTTTCACCAGGATGCCGCGGCGACAAGCCGCCACCAGGGCGGACACCATGGCTGCCGGAGTTGAGATGGCCAGCGCGCAGGGACAGGAGATGACCAAGAGCGTTAAGGCGCGCAGGAGCCACACCCGCAGGGGCAGGCCCAACACCAGGGGCAGGACCGCCACCAAGGCGGCTGCTGCCACCACCGCGGGGGTGTAAAAGCGGGCGAACCGGTCCACCAGCCGCTCCAGGGGCGCCTTGTCCCGTTGGGCCTCCTCCACTAGCTTAGCGATCCGGGCCAGGGTGGAGCTCCCGGCGGGGTGGGTCACTTTGATCTCCAAGGCGCCGTCTTCGTTCAAGCTGCCGGCGTAGACCGGGGCCCCCTCCCCCTTCAGGACGGGTGTGGCCTCGCCGGTGATGGCGGCCTCAGAGACGCTGGCCTGACCCCGGACCACCACCCCGTCCAGGCCGATGGTCTCACCGGGCCGGACCAGGATCACCTCTCCAGGGGAGACGGCTTCCACCGGCAATTGTAGCTCCCGGCCGTGGCGCAAGATGGTGACTCGCTTGGGAGCCCGATCCAACATGGCCCGCAGGGAGCGGCGCGCCTTGCTGGCGGCCCGGCCCTCCAGCCACTCGGCCACCCCGAACAGGAAGGCCAGACTCCCGGCCTCGAAGTTTTCACCCAAGGCCAGGGCCCCGGCGAGGGCGATGGTCACCAGGAGATCGACCCCCCACAGGCGCCGCCGCAGCCTCGAGAGGGCCCGCCTCGCCACCGGGAGCCCCCCGGCCACTGCCCCCAGGCCCAACAGGAGTGAAGAAAGCGTCCACCGGCCCAAGGGGAGGTCCCCCACCAGGAAAGAAAGGCCGCCCGCCACCAAGAGGATTCCGGCAGCCAGGGTGAGGACATCTCTCAGCCCCCTTCCCTCCTCTCCCTCGGGGTGGGAGAGGTGGCGGGTGATGGTGGCTACCGTCTGGTGGAGTTCCTGCGGAGCGATGCGGCTGGGGTCGTAGGCCAAGCGCAAGTTGCCGGATAGGGGGTCCACCTCCGCGCTTTCCACTCCTTCCACGGCGGCCAGCCGGTTTTCCAGCTGGCGGGCGCAGGTGGGGCAGTGCAAGCGGCCGATGTCCACCGAAGTTTCCAAGGGTCCCCTCCTATTCATAAACGAGTGCTTCCTTGTTTATACATGGTCTCGCCGGTTGGTTCAACTCCACAATCCACGGTAAATTGACCAGGACATGTACCACCACCTGGACGAACGCCGAGCACAAAAACTCCTGGCCGAGATGCCCGGGGTAGAGCTGGCCGAGCGCTTGGCCGAGACGTTCCGGGTGCTCTCTGATCCCACTCGGGTGCGGATCCTATACCTCTTGTCCCGAACCGAGTTGTGCGTACATGACCTGGCCCAGCTGCTGGACATCTCCCAGCCGGCAGCCTCCCACCACCTGCGCATCCTCAGGATGCAGGGGTTGGTACGTACCCGCCGGGCCGGAAAGTCCATCTACTACGCCCTGGACGACGAGCACGTGGTGGAGCTGTTCCGCTGCGGCTACGACCACATCACTCACAAAAAACCGAGTTGAATTTGTGTAAAGCGCGCGCTTGAATAGGCCAGCGCTCCAGTAGTTGGTGCGCAAATCAGCCTGCCCAAGCTGTGACCTCACTCGCCGAGCTAGTTACGGGACCCATCTGAGTGAGGTTTCCCGTCGCACCAGGGGAACCATAGGTACGTTGATCTCAGAAATTGGCCCTTGGCGGCGAGAATCAGCTGTCAAGGCCAATTCCACTTCCCTCACCAGAAATTGAGGGGGGTGAACCACTGCATGTTCATGCGACGGGCCCTCATGCCCCCCTTTGAAGCCCAGAATTCCCAAATTTCCGGTCTCCGTCCAAGGAATGCACCGAAAAAACCAGCGAACTCATCCGAAAGCCCCACATACCGCCTCAGCTAGTGTGTATCGAAGGCATGGCAGCTTCCCGTCTGTATTTCCGTTAACCAAATTGTCCCAGGAGGTTCCTGGAAGATTCCTCTGGGATCTGGTTGCTGGCTTTCTCCCAAAGCGTCGTTCCCTCCTTTCTCCCCTTGTTTTCGGTAACGCTACCATGCCTGTGGGGCCCGGGGTGGCCCCCAGCGCCCCCCACCGGCGGTGCGGCACAGGGGTTCCCACAAAGGCCCTCAGCCGAGCTTGAAACCCACTAACCAGCCGGCCTCAGTCGGTACTACGCTTTCTCCCCGGATGAGGGGCGACCTGCCCTGGATTCCAATGCCCCACTCATTTCCCGTGACCTTCACCGAAGGTGGCGGACAACAGCGTCAGGGCCCGCGAAGGCCGAGGCCACCTTCATCTCAATCTGACTACCACGTGAACCTTGAGTGGGAAGCGCAGCTCAACCCAGTCGCCATCCTGCGAAAAACCTTGCGGCTTCCAATCACCGAGGAACTCCAGCCGCTCCACCGAGGCCACGCTCCCACCTGGGGGGAGCCGCAGGCTCAAATCCACGGTGGTGGGGATGGGAACGGCGTCGCCGAAGTGGACCCCATGGAAGTTGAGCGCCCGCACGGCCAACTCATCGCTGTTCTCATTCCGGAAGGGAAGCAAGATCACGCCCTTGGGGGCCGTGGTGGCAACCAGGGGCTCCACTCCGGCTTGGGACCAAAGCTCGTCCAGGAAGGCACGCCTTGCGGCCTCGGCCGTCCCCGGCTCTATGACCCCGCCCGGCCAGGGCTCCGCGGACCAGAAGTAGTCAAGTTCATGGGTGAGGACCCAGCCGGGCTCGAGGCTGTAGAGGAAGACCGACCGCCCCGCGCCGTAGTCGTTCACGTACACCTCTCCCGGTTGGACCTCGGCGTGACTCACCCCAAACAGCCCCGCCAATTGGAAGTCGGAAAGCTCGATCCCCTCCTCGGTGTAGAGCGAGGCAGGGCCGGTGGCGATGATCCTCCCGCCCTGGGCCACATAATCGCGGATCTGTTGGGCCTGCTCAGGGCTCATCGCCGCAAACATCGGCAGGATCGCCAGCTCGTAGTCTTCCAGCCGATGGAGCTCCCGCTCGCTCACCACCTGGAAGGGGATGTGCGACTCCAAAAGCATCATCGCCATCCCCGAGAAGGCGTCGTGGTAAGCAAACTCGCTCTGCCAGCTCCCCTTGTCCAAGAAGTCCAAGGTCTGCTGGGAGTAAACCAGGGCCACGTTGGCATAGGGCTTCCATCCCGGATCGTAATAGGCCCCTTCCTCTCCCGCGAGCCAAGCGAAGAATTCTCTACGGAACTTCACATCCGGCATCCCGGCCATCGTCTCGTTCCCCGAAGTGTAGTAGTTCATCCCAACTGCAAGCACCGTAGCGGCGTGGAGGCAGGCTACCTCCAGGGTGTCGGGCTCACCCGCTTTCACATAGGAGAGGAGCCAGGCCGGCTGCGCCCCGTCGGTGTGGCGCCAGAAGAGCAAGTCGCTGAGAAAGCGCAGCCACATGTAGTAGTGGGTGTCGGCGCTCCGCCAAGGCCCGCCGTGCTCGTGGGCGGTGAGGTCGCTGACAGCCGGCAAATCCAAGGTGCTCGAGCCCTGCTGGGTAGCGCTCACATCCGGCCCCACAGAGGTCTCGATGATCAGCTTGATCCCAGGGTTCACCGCCTTGAGCGCGGCCTGGTAATCGGCGAGGAACTCTGAGATGAGGATATAACGCCACCTCACGAAGGCCCGCCAGGCAGGATCGTCCCAGTCGGGCCAGAAGAGATCGGGCGGTTGGGGGACGATATAACCAGTCTCGGCCTCGAATTGAGCCACCGCCCAAGGGTCGAAAGTCGGCCACTGCTCCTGCCAGTCCTCCCCGAAGTTAAACCTTAAAAATGGCACGTCAAGCCAGACGCCGTCGATCCCGGTGGCGGCGATCCTGCGCGCTTGCTCCAGGACCAAAGCGCGATACTCCGGGCTGGCTGGGGTGAGCCAAACGTCCTCGCAGGTCCCACAAACCCAGAACGGCATTCCGGGGTGTGAGCCATAGAAGACGGCGCTGCGGCCGTCGATCCCCACCTGAAGCCAGCCGGGGTGCTGCAGGGCTAGGCTCTCCCCCTCCTTGCCGGGGTCGACCTGGCCGTCCTGATCCACATCAACGTCGGGCGTGACATATTCGAGGGGCGCTACGTAAATGATGTAGCGCACCCCAGGGTGGTGGGTGTGGATGTAGCTGGCATGGTAGGCCATCGCTTCCAAATCTCGGGAGAGCAAGGGCTCGAAGAGGGCCTGCCAGTAGTCACTCACATAGTGCCAATCCAGGATGACGTTGGCCCCGTCCGCCACGGCCTGGTCTACCGCCTCCTCCCAGCTATCGAACCTCCGGGGGGGGTAGTCCCAGGGGGTGGCGATCCGGGCGGTGGTGGGCCAGTCAGAGATGTCCACTGCGGCACTGCTTGCCGGGTGGGGCAGCTCCTGGCCCCAAGTCAAACCGATCACTAATAACAGTCCCCCAAAACAGATGATGCTTCTCCTCATCGGCTGCCTCCTTGGCTCTCAATAGAGGAGGGAATTTTTCGCCGGTGGTAGCCTGTCCCCGGCGAACCGAGCCAGAGGGTGTGCGGTGGGTTGGGGTCCACCACCAGTACGCTGGCGAAGGGCCAGGGTAGCCCCTCGTTGAAGGGCACCCACGTTTGCCCGCCGTCGGTGCTCTGGAGGACGCCGCGGGAGGCCGGATCGTAGCCGCCGGAGTAGAGGGCGCTGCTTGTGGCAGCAAAGAGTCGATCCGGGTCGGAGGGTAGGATAGCCACGTCGCGCATAAAGTCGTCGGTCAGCAGCTTTTCCCAGCTCCGGCCCCCGTCCCGGCTGCGGTAGAGCCCCCTCCCCTCGCCGAAGACGACCACATATACCCACCCCGGCCGGACGGGGTCGGGCCGGATGGCCGCCACCCCTTCCCAATACACATCCCAGAACTCGCCCCCCAGCCCGCCCCTCATCTCCGGCGGGCCGGTCTGCTCCCACGTCCCTGGGTCCCCGCCCTGAGTGGAACGCCAGAACCCCGCTTCGCCCCCGGCGTAGACCCGGTCCCTCTCGTGGGCGTCCACCGCGGTGTAGCGACACCCGTTGCAGTCCAGCACCCAGGTCCAGCTCTCCCCGTCGTCCAGGCTGCGATACACGTCACCGTCCACGGTGATGAACAGGGTGCGGGAGTTCGGAGGGCTTCCGGGGACCACGCTCAGGCCGGAGGGGATGCCGTCGGGCAGGCCGGTGTTGGCGGGGGACCAGGTGGCCCCGTAGTCGTCGCTGCGCAGCAGGGTGTGCGGGTGGCCTTCGATCTCGTTGGCCTGGGTGATCCAGACCACATTGGGACGCGTGGGATCGGCGACCACGGTCATGCTGTTGCCGCCGTTTCCCTCCCAGGTGCCAACGTAGTCGGCGTCGTTGCAGTTCTGCCAGCTTGAGCCGTAATCGTCGCTGCGGAAGCAGCCCAGGTCGGCCATGGCCAGGTAGACGTGGGTGGAATCGGCGCTGAGGGCCAGGCCGAAGGGAACGATGTTGTCCACCCCGCGCGATTGCCACTTGCCGGGGGCGACCTCCTCGGTGTGGAGGGGGACAAACGTGCGCCCGTCGTCGCGGGTGGCGTAGACGAACTGGGAGTCAACCCACAGCAGGGCGTCCGGGTCGGAGAGGTCCACGCCCAAGGTCTTGGCGTCGCCGTTGAAACTCATGCCGTAGGCGAAATCCACGCTCGTCCAGCCGGGGTCCCAGTCCTCCTTGCTGCCGATCCGGGTCCACGTCTCGCCGCCGTCGGTGGATTCCCACAGCTCGGGATAGTCCAGGTCGATTACTCGGATGGCGTGATCGTCGTCGGCGTCGGGCCAGATGAGCAGGTTGCGGCTCCCCAGGTTGCCCTCGTCGGTGAGTTGCTCCCACGTCCAGTCCCCGTCGAAGGTGCCCCGGTAAAGGAAGCCACCCTTCGGGTCATCGGCGATGCACTCGTAGCCGGGGTCCCACACGTCGCCGTAGGTGGTGAGGTAGAGGGTGTTGGGATCATTGGGGGCCAGGGCGACGTCGGCGATCTGGCCCAGGTCGGCGGCGAGGCGCCTCCAGGTGGCGCCGCCGTCGGCGCTCTCGTAGAGGACGGCCGGGCCGCAGGCGAAGCGGCCTTCCCCGGCCAGGAGGTACACCACGTCCTCATCTTCCCAGTCCACGATCAATTCGAGGATGTGTAGGTTTCCGGGCAGGGAAGCGCCGCTGACGCGCGCCCAGGTTTGTCCCCGGTCGGTGGTCTTGTAGACCGTGCCGTCGGCGGTGTTGTACTGCGAGTGGTGGGCCGCGTAGCCCACGTGGGGGTTGCCGGGGGCGATCTCGATGTCGGTGATGTAGCCGTGGGTCAGGACCGGGGCGAAGGTCTCGCCAAAGTCGGCACTGCGAAAGATGCCCGCCTCGGTGCCCAGGTACAGGACGGCGGGGTCCTCTGGGTCGAAGCCCAGGCCGCTTATGTGGGTGACGGTCAGGCCGCGGAAAGAGCCGATGGCCTCCCAGGTCTGCCCGCCGTCGAGGGAGCGGTAGGCGCCGCTCAGGTCGCTGGCGGCGAGGATGATCCCGGTGGGGCCGGCCCCGACGGCGTTGAAGGCGCCGCCTCCGCCGGGGTTGGTGGGCTCCCAACCGGTGGCTGGGGAGCCCATCGGCCCCGAGGCGGCGTATGGGCTTGCCACGCCACCGTGGTCGCGCCTGCCCGTGAGGTCCGGGTGTCCGAGGGTCCCTTGGGGAGACGGGGCAGCCGCAGCCACGAAAAGGGCCACCGAGCAAGCGACGACGACCCTGGCAAGGAGGGCCTTTGCGCTCGGGCTCATCGCCGAGCCTCCGACCGGCGGAGCAACGCGTACCACAGCGTCTTGTCTGCCCCGGTGTCGACCCTCAGGCGCAGCCGGTCTGCGCCCAAGAGCTCCACATCCAAGCGCCGCTTCGGGGCCCCGGTCTCGTCCAGCGCCCAGAGTTCGAGCTCCCCGGCCCGGGGAAGCTCCAGGGTGATCTCCAGGAGCAGGGGCTCTACGAGGGTGGGGGCCGTCCCCCACCGGTCGTCCAGGGAGGTTTGGTCCTCGTTCCAAACCATCCCCGTGTTCTCCACCCGGGTGAAGATCCCCAGCAGCAGCTCGTCGGACTCCGCAAGGGGCTTCCCATCGCGGCTCTGGAGCACCACCGCGGCGAACTCCGCCGTCCCCGGGGGGACCCAAACCTCCAGCAGGCCCTCGAACAGCCCCACCCGCACCCTCCGTCCGCCCAGAAAGCCCACCACCCCCTGCACCCGGGGCGCCGTGAACGCGAAGAGGCCCCGCCCCGGGAGGGAGACGTCCCAGCGGAGCTGTCCGTCGGGACTGCGGTAGTCGGGGCCCACGGGGGCGGGGAGATCGGGCCCCGAGGGGAAGGGGTGCTCGGCCGCGAAGTCCACGATGCGCAGCCGCCCGGCGAGGAGCACCGCCGGATGCACACCCCGGGCCTCCAAGAACGCGCCCACGTTTCCGTCCCAGGAGCTGAAGAAGGAGCGGGCCCGCTCCTGGGGAGAGAAGCGCAGTCCGATCTCCGAAGGAGCCGGGGAGATCTGGCCCTCCAAGAAGATCCGGGCGGCCAGCGGCATCAGCCCCGTGGCCACGGGGTTGCCCGCCAAGTCGAAGAAGTTCACCACCCGGTCCGCGTCGAAGTTTCGCTGGTCGCCGGCGTACGCGAACTGAAACACCGCGTCCCAGTCCTGATGGGCGGCGATGGCGGCGATCAGAAGCGGGGCCTCGACGGCGTAGCGGTTGGGGAACGGTTGGTTCCATTCCGTGAGGGTGAAGGGTTTCCCCGCGACGGCCGAGGCCGCCAGCGCAAAGAGCCCCGCGAGCGGCTCGTTGACCCAGGGCTTGTTGGCGATCACCCAGCCCGTGGGCGACCAGGGGGGCGCGTGGGGCCACCAGGGGTGATCCCAGTAGAAGTGGTGATCCAAGAAGTCCATCCCCCGTTGGCTATGGAGGTCGGCGAGGTTGTCGTAGCCGACGGACCCTGTGACCAAGGCTTGCACGCCCAGCTCTTCTTTGAGGAAGCGGCGCATTTCTTCAAAGTAGGCCCGCTGGAGGTCTTCATAGAACTGAATCGTGTCGCGGACGCGGGGCAGGGTATAGCCGGGAAGCTCACCGGGGCGCAACCGGGCCACGTTGTTCTGCTCCAAGCTCTCGTGGGGGAGGAGCCCCCGGGGTGCGGCGGATCTCAGGCTTACCCCGTCGAGCCACACCACCCGCCGGACTCCCCCCAGCGTGAACTGAACCCGGGCCTGAGGCTCGTCCGCGGCCGCGACGAAGAAGTGCTCGAAGTGCCGCCACTCGGCATCGAGCTTCGCACTCCCCCAGTCCCCCAGGGCCTCCCAGGGGGCGTGGTCCTGCATCGGTCCGAAGGCGATCGGGCCCGAGACGTCGGCCTTGGCCCAAAACGAAAGGCGATAGAGCTGCCCGGCCCGCAGAGCCACCCCTTGGTTCACGGAGACGTGCCAGTCCGCGGTCCCGGGCTCGCGGATGGAGACGCGTAGGGCCCGGGCCCCGTGGGCCGCCTCGCCCTCCACCACGGCGAACTCGGCCTCCGCGCCCCCGTGGAGCTCCGACCACCAGGGCTCGAATCCCGCCTCGAAGCTCCCATTCTGAAGCAGTTCCTCCTCCCGGGCGGCGGAGGCAGGGGGCGCCCAGGCGGCCCGCAGTGCCTCCGTGCTCCCGTACTTCCGATAGAGCCAGCCGTGCCAGCCGAACGTCTCCCTCGCCTCTTGGAAGAGCAGGTCGTCGAACCAGAGGGTGGCGCGTTCCGCCCCGAGGTCGAAGCTCAGCCGCGCCGTCCCGAAGACGGTCTCGGTGGCGGAAAACTCCAGCTCGTAGGTTCGCCCCTCGGGGGTGAGCTCCACGGCTTGGTAGAGCCCGAGGTCGTCCCAGGGCGGCTCATCGCGCATCACGGTCACGTAGACGGTGACGGGCCGATCGGCCCGGGCGAAGAAGCGCACCCGATAGCGCTCCCCGGCGAGCAGGGCCAGCTGCCCTTGGCCGAACTGGACGTGCCAGGCCTCGGAGCCGGGCCTTCGGACTTCGATGCGCAGCATCCCCTCTGCGGCGTCGAACTCCGCTTGGGCCGGCCCGTGGGCGAGGGCGAACCAGCCCTCGAGGCCCCGATCGAAGCCGGGGTTGTGCAGGCGGTTGAGCCGCGGCTCGCCCCGGGCCAAGGGGGACCGGCCGTCGAGCTGGAGGCTGTAGAAGGGGGGCAGCCGCGGCGGATGCAGCCGATCGTCGGCGAAGGCCCGCAGCAGCGTGTTCTCGTTGGTGATCTCCAAGAGCGCGATCACGGGGTCGTCGGCGTAGCGAAACCCCGTGTAGGGGTTCACCCGGTCCAAGAGCCTGCGGGCGTAGTCCTTCTGGAGGGCGATCATCACGGGGTCGAAGAGCGTCACCGTCTTGTGGAACTCGAGCCCGGCCTCCTGGAGCTCCGGGACGGCGGTGACACCGTCGCCGGGGGTGAACTCCCGGCCGACGTGCAGATTGAGGTCCACGTAGATGCCGTGGCGCTTGAGCTGATAGATGAGCCAATCGAGGCGGGCAAGCTGTACGGGGTCGAGCGCCTGGGTGTTCGTGTAGGGGTCGTGCCAGAGGCCGAAGGGGCGAAAGCCCCAGGGGCTGTCGAGCATGTGGAGGCGGACGGCGTTGAAGCCGAGCTTGGCCAGCCGGGCGGCCAGCTTCTCGGCCGCTTGGGGGTCGGGGAACTCCAGCTCACCCTGGGGCGGGTGGGCGGGCGAGGGCGGAAAGTTCGCGCTGAAGGCGAGGTTCGTCCCCCAGAACTTGGCCCTTTGCCCGGTGTTTTGGAAGACGAGGTGACCGTCGGGCCCCACGACGACGGGGCCGCGGGCGTCGATGACCCCCGCGGGGTCCTCCTCGCCCGGCAGGAGGAGCAGGTCCGAGGCGTCCAGCAGCGTAGGGGAGGCGTCGTCCCAGGGCAGGAGGAGGGGGAACCAGGGGGACGGGGAGGTGGACCCGTAGCCGGTCCCGATCCCCAAGGCTATTGAAATCGCGATCAATCTTGCCAGGCGCAGCACTCGAAAGACCTTTCGTTCAACAGCACTGGCTACCAGCACTAGTATACCGCTTCGACAGCAGTGGTGATCACAACCCAGCTTCTCCTGCTTTACCTTCTCACCTCGCCTGGTTTTGCCTCGTAAATGGCGTGTGTCCGTGGCGCCAGGGGGTGGCCGGCTGAGACCTGCTGGGTGCCTGGGAGCCTGGGGATTTCCCCGGGGGAAAACTAGACCCGGGGAGAAAATTCAGGCTCGTAAACTCTGACCAGAACCACCTGTATAATGCACAACGGCCCTTGGGGATCGTGAGGAGGTGTGGGGATGAAAAGCTGGGTAGTGGCAGGGTTGGTGACGCTGGTTGGCTTGCTGGCGGGAGCAGAAGAGCCCCGGTTGGTCCTGGAGGGGCATACCGGCACCATCTGGGACCTGGACTTCTCCCCAGATGGGACGATGTTGGCTTCCGCCGGTGGCTGCGGTGACAAGATCATCCGTCTGTGGGATGTGACAACCGGCTGGGAGTTATTCCAGCTGGTGGGGCACGTGGACCGGGTAGTAGACCTGGATTTTGACCCAGAGGGCGGGACGTTGGCCGCGGTGGCGCCCACCGATCGGGCGGTGCGCCTGTGGGACGTGGAGACGGGCGAGTTCCGATTGCTGGAATCACCGGTCGGGAGCTTGTTTTCAGTGGCCTATTCCTCGGACGGCCGCTGGCTGGCTGCCGGCGCGTTCTCCGGGGGAGTCGCCCTGTGGCGCAGAACCGACGAGGGCTTCCAGCTGGTCCTCACCCTATCGGGACCTACGGCGGAGGTGCGCGAGGTGGCTTTCAGCCCTGACGGGAGCTTGCTGGCCGCTGCTTCCGAGGACGGCACGGTCCACATCTGGAACATCCAGACAAGGGAGCTGGTGGGGCTGATTGACGAGCACACGGATGAAGTGCGAGCGGTGGCCTTCTCCCCGGAGGGGAGCCTCCTGGCCACCGCGTCCAAAGACGAACGGGTGTTGTTGTGGGAAGTGCCCAGCTGGAGGTTGGTCCGGACTTTGAGCGGGCACACTTGGTCGGTGAATGCCCTGGCCTTCTCCCCGGATGGCCGACTGCTGGCGTCCGCTTCCAGCGACCGCACCGTGATCCTGTGGCAGGTGGCCACCGGGGAGGCTCTGGCCACCCTGCGGGGACATCAGAAAGAGGTGATGGGGGTGGACTTCTCTCCGGACGGGGAGCTTCTGGCCTCAAGCTCCGCCGACCTCACCGTGATCCTGTGGGAGGTGGGAGAACTCCCCTGATTGCGTCCCCGGCTCGCAAAGAGCGGCCGAACCGCCGGCATTGAACCCCCGGGGCGGATTTGCTTGGGGAAGGGAAAAGGCGATATAAGGACACATGGCTCGCTCAAGAAAAAGCCAGATAGTGATCCTCAGCTTGCTCCTAGTGGTCGGGGCGGTGTGCCCCCCGCTGGGTGGGGCAAGCGCGCCCGAGGACAAGTGGCGGCTATGGACCGGTCCCACCCAGCTGCGCGGGGCGAACGTCTACCAGCGGCGGGTGTACCCGGAGCTGGATGGCCGCACCTTCCTGGGCCCGGGGCCGTTCGGCCCCCCGTTTACACAAGAAGACTTCGACCGATTGGCCGCCTTGGGGGCCAATTACGTGAACATCTCCCACCCCGGTCTGTTCACTGAACGCCCTCCGTACCGCCTTGACCCCGCTGCTCAAGCCAACCTGGATCGGCTGCTGGGGATGGCGGAAGCGGCCGGCCTGTACGCCGTCATCTCCTTCCGCACCGGCCCGGGGCGCTCTGAGTTCACCTTCCTGCTGGGGGATCTGGGGGACTGGTTCGGAGAGGAGTACTTAAACGACTCGGTGTGGGGTGACCCGGAAGCCCAAGCCGCGTGGGCGGAGATGTGGAAGTACACCGCCCGGCGCTACCGACACAACCCCGTCGTGGTAGGTTACGACCTCATGGTTGAACCCAACTCCAACGAGGTGGGCAGCGACTACCTCCGCGATCGGTTGGACGTCTGGGACCCAGAGGAGTTCTACGCCCGCTATGGAGGGACCCTCTACGACTGGAACCAGCTTTACCCGGTGATCGTGGCCGCCATCCGCCAGGTGGACCCCCACACCCCGATCCTGGTGGGGGCAATGGGCTACAGCGCGGTGGACTGGTTGCCATATCTGGTTCCCACCCAAGACCCCCGCACCGTGTACACCGTGCACCAGTACCAACCATTCGTCTACACCCACCAGGAACCTCATGCCCGTGGGTACACCTACCCCGGCCGGTTCGATACTGACTGGGACGGGTTCCCGGACCACTTCGACCGGGGGTGGCTGGAGGAGCTCCTGTCCCCGGTGGACGAGTTCGTAGCTGCACATCGGGTGCCGGTAGCGGTGAACGAGTTCGGGGTGGTGCGGTGGGCCCCGGGGGCAGCCGAGTTTTTGGAAGATCAGATCGCCCTGTTTGAGGCCCGGGGGTTGAACTGGGCCCTGTGGGCTTGGGAGCCCAGTTGGCCCCCTTGGAGGGAGACCGTGACCGCGTTCAACTACCTCCTGGGCCCAGAGCCTGGGAACCTAGAGCCGACGGATTCCGCACTCCTGGCAGTGATCACCCGCTACTGGGCTTCCAATTCCACTCGCCCATAGCCGGAGGAGCAGAGGATGACAGATGTTTACCTAGACATATCGAAATCGGGTCGGGTGATGGCCCATGTGTTGGAACCCCCCGGCCTGGGAATCCGCTTCCCCAGTCGGGATGCTATGGAGTCGGGTTTCACCCCGGTGCTTGCAGACCACCTCGCTTGGCTTTCCGCCCATGGGGAACCGGTGCCGCCGGACGCCAGCTACCGGATCGCGGAGGAGGTGGAAGTGGCTGGCGACTTCGAGTCCGGAGACGACGCTGGGTTCTATGGCCCAGACACGCTACCGGTGACCCGAAATGAGATCGAGCGCTACCTGCGGATCGGAAGTTGGGCCCACCGGGAACTTCTGGAACTCGTGGACCCGCTCCCCGAAGAGCTGCTGGAGCGCAGAGAAAGCCCGTCTGTTCGCTCCATCCGGGAGATCCTGCTCCACGTGGCTCAGGCGGAACTTTGGTACATGACTAGGATCCTAGATGACCCAACGGACAGCGGCTTGCCGGCGGTAATCTCCCAGGCCCATGGTTGGGTCAAGGGCCACTCTGCCAGGCCCCTGGACTGCCTTCGGGTGAGCTGGGAGGCGTTTCAAGAGTTCGCCCGCAGTCTTCCCCCAGGGTGGGAGGGGCGGGTGACGGTGCCCGGGTGGTACGCCTCCATCCCGGAGAAGTGGAGTGCCCGCAAGATGCTGCGCCGGGCCATCGAACACTGCCGAGAGCACACCCGCAACATCCGCCGCCTGCTCATGAGTTGGGAAATCAATGGCCCTCGTCCCCCGGATGACTCCCCGCCTGGCCGGCGAAACCAAGCTTAGGGGGCGCCAAAGGCTCCGGGCCGCTCAGCTGAAGGAGGGGCCCCGAATTCGTTGCTCCCGCTGTTCCCAGCTCTCCCCGAGGCCAGCTGGCTGAAGAGCTCGATGATTTGGCCTGTCTTCTCATCGCGGTTGCCCACACTGAGCCGGACCAGCAGGTCACATTCGTGCCGGGCCCGATAAGCCAGCCGGTGGTTGGAAGCCCGGTGCACGGTGAGCAGGAGGTGCTTGGGGGCAGTCAGAGCCCGTTCTACCGCGGCGATGAACCGGGGCGACTTCAGTTCCATCGGCCCCACCTCGTCCACCACCACCAGCTCTGCATGCTCCAGGGCCCATTCGATGGCCGCTGCCCCCACACCATCTAAATCCTGTAAGTTCACCCGGTAGCGCCCCAGTCGGGGACCGCGGGGGAGGTGGATGTGCGCCAACACCCCTTCCTTTCCTGTGGCGACGTCGATCACCGCGAACCCCACCCGCCGCCCTATCTTGCGGATCTCCCGGGTGATCATCCCCCCCGCCTTGAGGGGGACCTCTGCCAGCACCCTCTCCACCAGGGTGGTCTTCCCCACCCCAGGCTGACCGGTGACCACGATCTTCATGGCAAGCGGTATTCTATCGTTGGGGGCAGGGTCAGTGAGAATCCGGCCTATCGCCCCCTCCGGTTTCTCTAACAGCTGCCTTTAAGGCTACAATGCAGCCTGAGGAGGGGATAAGTGGAGCTGAAACGAGAGGCTGGTTGTGGCTCAGAGGAGCGCTCCGATGCCCTGGTGCGGGTGCGTCCGGCAGGGGGCCTGACCATTTCCGTACATTCCAAGACCGGCCCCATGTACGCCGACCGGATCCGCGAGGTGGCGGAGGGCACGCTGCGGGCCCTGGGGGTGACTGGGGCGGAGGTGGAGGTCCGGGAGCAGGGCGCCTACGACCATGTGATCCGGGCCCGCTTGCTGTGTGCCCTGTACCGGGCGACCGGGGGTGGGGAGGCCTTCCGCCGGCCGGCCCCCATCGCGGCCGAGCGGCGGGGGAGCCCCAAGGGCAGGCTCCGGCGCTCGCGCCTTTACGTCCCGGGGAACAACGCCCGGGTGCTGGCGTTCGTGGACACCTTCGGTCCTGACTGCCTGCTCCTGGACCTGGAGGATTCCGTCCCCCCTGGCGAGAAGGACGCCGCCCGGTTCCTGGTGCGGGAGGTCCTGGCGACCATGGACTTCGGGGACACCGAGGTCTGGGTGCGGATCAACCCCCTGGACCGGGGGGGACGGGAGGACCTGGAGGTGGTGCTGGCGGGTCGCCCCCACGGGGTCTGCCTGCCCAAGGCCGAGTCCCCGGTGGAAGTGGCTGAGCTGGCCGGGCTCCTCTACGAACTCGAGGGCCGCTACGGGGTGCCCTGGCTGACGTGGATCATGCCCATCATCGAGTCCCCCAAGGGGGTGCTGGCCGCCCCGGAGATCGCCGCGGCCTCCGAGCGGGTGGTATGCCTGGCCTTCGGGGCCGAGGACTACACCGCGGAGGTGGGGTGCGGCCGGTCCTGGGAGGCCCTGCTCTGGGCGCGGTCCGGGATCGTGGCCGCGGCAGCCGCCGCCGGGATCCAGGCTTCCGACACCGTGTTCTCGGATATCGAGGACGAGGAAGGCCTCTTTGAGGAGACACGGCGGGCCAAAGACCTGGGATTCGCGGGCAAGGGGGCCATCCACCCCCTGCAGATCGAGACCATCCACCGCGCGTTCGCCCCGCTCCCGGAGGAGCTGGAATGGGCCCGGGGGGTGGTCCAGGCAGCCGAGGAGGCGGAGCGGAAGGGTCTGGGTGCCGTCTCGTACCAAGGCAAGATGGTGGACCGGCCGGTGGTGGCGCGGGCAAAGCGGATCCTGGAGATGGCTCGCACACTGGGGATGGAGGTGGGAGATGCCGCGTAACGCCGTGGGCCGCGATATCCCGGAAGAAATCGGGGGAAAACCCCTAAGGCCCTTCCAGGGGGCGTTCGCCACCGTGCCCCAGGGGAGGAAGGTCGCCCCGCCACTCAAGACCACCCGCCCCGGCGAGGACAAAGTCCTCCCCTCCCTGGAAGAGGCGATCCGGCGGGTGGGGCTCTCCGAGGGGATGACCATCTCCTTCCACCACTCCTTCCGCGACGGGGACCTCCTTGTCCTCCAGGTGGTGGAGGCCTGTGCCCGGATGGGGATTGGGGACCTGCGGCTCTTCCCCACCGCCCTCTTCCCCTGCCACCAGCCCCTGATCCGCCACATCGAGCAGGGGGTGGTGACCCGGATCGAGGGGTCCATGAACGGCCCGGTGGGGGCGTTCGTGTCGCAGGGTGGGAAGCTGCGGACCCCGGCGGTGCTCCGCTCCCACGGGGGCAGGTGGCGGGCCATCGAGTGCGGCGAGGTCCACATCGACGTAGCCTTCATCGCCGCCTCCACGGCCGACCCCTACGGGAACGCCAACGGCATGTGGGGCCCCAACGCCTGCGGCCCCATCTCCTTCTCGGTGCCCGACTCCTGGTACGCGGATCACGTGGTGGTGGTGACCGACAACCTCGTCCCCTACCCGGCGATCCCCGCCGAGATCGAGCAAGGGTACGTGGACTACGTGGTCACGGTGGACCGGGTGGGGGATCCCGGGGGGATCGCCACCGGGACCCTTAGGATCACCCGTTCCCCCACCCAGCTTCGGATCGCCCGGCTCGCCGCCGATGCGGTGATCGCCGCCGGGCTGGTGCGGGACGGGATGGGGTTCCAGGCCGGGGCCGGGGGGATATCGCTGGCCGCCACCGACTTCATCGCCAAGGAGATGGCCCGCCGGGGGGTGCGGGCGAACTTCGCCATCGGCGGGGTGACCATGTATCTTGCGGACATGCTCAAAGAAGGGTTGGTGGGGGCGATCCTGGACGGCCAGGCCTTCGATGCCCGCGCGGTGGAATACCTCCGGGAACACCCCCGCCACCTGATCATCACCCCCGGCTTCTACGCCGATTACAACTCCCGGGGCTGCGCCACCTACATGCTGGACTTCGCCTTCCTGGGCGGGACCGAAGTGGACCTCGAGTTCAACGTGAACGTGAACACCCACTCCGACGGGCAGCTCCTCCACGGGATCGGGGGACATCAGGACGTGGCCGCGGGGGCCAAGGTCACCATCATCACCATCCCCACCATCCGAGGACGCATCCCCACCATCCGAGAGCAGGTGACCACGGTGACCACCCCAGGGGAGGTGGTGGACCTCATCGTCACCGAGCGGGGGGTCGCGGTGAACCCCGGGCGCCCGGACCTCGCGGAGGACCTCCGGCGGGCGGGGCTCCCGGTGCGGACCCTGGAGGAGATGAAGGCCGAAGCCGAGAGGCTGGTGGGTAAGGCAAAAAAGCCACTCTTCGGGGACGAGATCGTGGCCCTGATCCAGTGGCGGGACGGGACAGTGATCGACGTGGTGCGAAAGGTGGTGGGTTGGGAATGAGGGAAGAGATCCTGCGCATACTGCCCGAGATCGGGTGGATCGAGGACGAGGGGCTCAAGGAGGGGGTGATCAGGACCTACGAGCGGGCCCTGAGGGAAGGGGGTTGGAAGCCGGCGGACATGGAGCGGATCCCCTTCACCCTCCTCAAGGAGACTGGGCTCTCTTACGCCGACCACGTCCGGGCCGTGACTCGTATTGCCCACGGGGTCT
>ENA-OSAI01000212-OSAI01000212.1-marine-sediment-metagenome-genome-assembly--contig:-NODE-212-length-32252-cov-12.621114_pt1 | contig 32252 bp, 37 predicted proteins | sample MGYA00237871_ERZ529316 | MGnify/ENA primary metagenome ERZ529316 (study PRJEB26369, sample SAMN03142814) | marine sediment metagenome | biome: marine; feature: borehole; material: sediment...
ATCCCAATTTACGGCTCAGGAAAAAACATCAGAGACTGGATCTACGTACTAGACCACTGCAACGCAATAGAGCTTGTCCTAGAAAGAGGAGAACCTGGCGAAATCTACAATATCTCAGCGGGAAACGAAATACCAAACATTGAAATTGTCGAAAAAATCCTTCAAATACTAAAAAAGCCAAAAGATCTGATAACATTCGTTGAAGACCGCCCAGGACACGACCTCAGATACAGCCTAGACTCATCAAAAATTAGATCCGAACTTGGATGGAAACCAAAATTCTCTTTCGAAGATGCATTAGAAGCAACAGTGAACTGGTATAAAAACAACGAGTGGTGGTGGAAACCCTTAGCAACCAAAGAAGCTCTACATCTGACCCCTTGGAAAATGAGGGTCACCAGTTGAAAATATTAGTTACTGGAGCAAGCGGTCTACTAGGCACAAAACTATGCGAACTTGCCACAAATAGGAAACATGAAGTCTACTCAGCTTATAACAAAAATAAACCCCTCTATGGAAAACCTCTAAAATTCAATGTTTCAGATAAAAATGCTGTTATAAAGGTGTTCCAAACAATAAAACCTGAAGCAGTAGTGCACGCAGCCGCCCTAACCAACGTAGACAAATGTGAAACAGAAAAAAGGCTTGCTTGGAAGATAAACGTAGAAGGAACAGAAAACATAGCAAAACTATGCAAGAAACATGACGCTTTCCTTATCTATGTCTCCACGGACTACGTTTTCGACGGAGAAAAAGGAATGTATAAAGAAACAGATGAACTTGCTCCAATCAACTACTACGGACTAACCAAACTAAAAGGAGAAGAAAAAGTAAGAAACTGGACAAATGAATACTGCATTGCACGAGCCAGCGTCATCTACGGAACCATTCCAGCAACAGGAAAAATAAACTTCGCCCTATGGCTACTAGATAAACTCAAAAGGAAAGAAAAAGTAAAAATTGTAACCGACCAATGGAACTCCCCAACATTAAACACCAACCTTGCCAACATGCTTATAGAAATCTTGGAAAGAAAAATAACTGGAATCTACCATTTAGCTGGAGCAACACGAATAAACAGATACAGATTCGCTGAACTACTAGCAGAAACCTTCCAATTAAATTCCAAATTAATCACCCCGGCTTCTTCCATCCAATTCTCTTGGATTGCAAAAAGGCCAAAAGACTCTTCCCTCAACATTACCAAAGCATATCAAACACTAAAAAACAAACCCTTAAAAATCAACGAAGCCCTAAAAAAAATGCGTATGGAACTCCTTCAAACAAAATAATTAGTGAAAACAAACAAGAATATGAAATAATCTTTTACAATCAACGAGTATTTATCATCTGATTTTGATGTTCTTTTCATTTTTAATTATTCTTCTAGTAGTTCCTTATTGCACCTTGGACAATTTTTAAGTGTTTTAATCCTAGGTTTTCCGTCAGTGTTTTTTGTGAACTCCAAAGTGCTGGTCAGAATGTTTCCGCATGAACTGCAAACGTAAACAGGCATCAAACGCTCTCTCTCAGCTTTCCTATAGGCCCAGTACCCAAGAAACCCTACAACGGCAATAGCCAAACCAAGCAAAACTAAACAAGTCCTCAAAAACGCCCAATAAGGAACCGCCCAATCAAGACTAAACGTAAGATCATAACTATAAAAGGTATGATTAACCATCCAATCAATCTGCAAAACCATGAAAACGGCAAAAACCAAAACCCCAATAACAAAAAGAAACGGAACAACCACAACTAGATTCCGCACCACAGTTCCACCCTTCCCCCTAACATACCATACTAACTAAAATTTACCCTTTTCTATTCATACAGCTATGCAACCCTAAGAAAAAATTTCACAGCTTTAAAAAGGACTAAACCCTTATGCCAAAAACTTCAAAAACAAAGAACGCTTATAATAGCAAATCAATGAGACGGCATAAATTCCGATGGAAATTAATATGCCTACTCATTATCTTTTGGAGTTTCATGATAGGATACTTCTTTATACTTACAATCTTCTTGCCAAATAACCTCAAATCTAAACCAACATTTCTGAAAAAAGGAGATTATGTAACATACAAACTTGAAGATTTAGGATTCAACAATGAAATAATCCGAAACGGCACATATACATGGAAGATTATATCCATCTCAACCGATGCTACCGGAAAAATCATAGCAACGATCAATGAAACCTTCACCGGAGACAGTGAATGGGGCGGCTACAAACATTCGATTCCACCAACTGGACGAGTTACAGAAATCGACCTAACAGAAGGTAACCTGAACGGCCTACACATATGGCTTGGAAACTACTATAACGACTATCTCTTTAGCCGAACCATTTTTAAATTCGAGGACATAACCTTTGAAGGCTCATCTTTTACGAAAATATCTCTACAAGGAAAAGAGAGAACATGCATTAGAGTAACCGCAGAAATTCCAGCTTATTATCGTACAAGTTCTTACTATTATGAAAAGGAAACAGGAATACTGGTTGCAAGCCGCTACGGCTTCAGGGAAATACACATGCGTATGACCCTTGTTGAAACCAACATAAACTTTGAATCCACCGTCTTAAGCGAAAAATCAACACTAGACTTGCTGCTTATCCTGCCTTTTTTCATTTTTCCATTGTTAGGGGGAATTATCGGTTTATGGTACATTAAACGTAAAAACATTTCATTCACCAGAAATTACTGGCTGTTCTTCTCCATAACTAGCGCTATAGCCCTATCCTATCTCACAAACTTTCCAATTCCAATTCGATGGCAATACTCACCCCTTTTCCTGTCCTTTGTCAGTCTAAACCTAACATTCTGGTTCTCCATAACTTACATCGGAATTGAGATGATAGATCGTTTCATCGTCAAAATTATAGAAAAGTAGCCTATCTACTGCTTAAACAAGCTCACTCTTAAAGTTAAACTAAACCTATTTGGAAACAAACCTGTTTCCTTCAATAAAGAATCTCAATTCCCTTTTCAAATCCTTCCTAACTCCAATCCGGTGAGAAGATGAAACCCTAAATTCCTCCTTTCTCCCCTCTACAACGGTTAAAACGCTTTCTTCACATGTTACGTCTACTCCATTCAACTCCTTAGTTATCGCCAAGGCCTTAGCTAGTTTTCCCGGCCCATTCGTCAAACCAAAAATGTCGTCTATCCCCCTATTCCTTTTCATAAACTCTATTCCATCCAAAGGCTCAATCGCCCTTATCAAAACCGCCCCAACTTTACCCTCCTCATGAGCAACCAGGTTTAACAACCAATTTCCATGAACCATATAAATTAAAGCCAGACCCGGCCTCTCATGCATCAACTTAACACAAAACTTTGGCCTACCCGAATAAGCCCTGGAAGCCGGATCATCTCTTCCATAATACGCTTCCACCTCAACTATCCTCCCCGAAAGCATATCAGAACCAATCCTCCTAACCAAAACCTTTCCTAACAATTCCTTCGCCACAAAAGCCGTATCTCTCTCATAGAACCTCCTCGAAATCACCTTCACAAGGATTCCCCCCTTCTCTCCCCTAAACCCCAATCACCAATACAATTTCAACCAATCCAAGCTAAAAACTTAAAGGATACCCTCATAACGACCAAAACCTCGACCAGCGAGAAACTTTCTTCACTCATACATGTCAAAACAGAGACTTAATATTCACGTAATTTGCCGAAATTTGGTCTAACAAACTTGCATAAAAATCCAGTAAAAACGCCATCAAAAGCATTTTCAACCTTTTTTCACCATTTAACCAAATAAAAAGTTTTAAATTCAAATTAGCAACAAAAACGCACTATTAGGTGAAAAAATGCGGAAAAAGAAACTAATATTTTTAACACTTATCGCGCTAACCTTAGCCTTCACCCCAGCCGGCAACGCGGCACCAGAAGAAATCACCCTAAGCCAATACAGCGGAATCGTAGGAACAAAAGTAACCATAAACGGAACAGGATTCGCCCCTAACTCCCCCATATTCATATTCTGGGACTTCACTGACCTGCTTAATGAAACCCAAACAGACATCAACGGAAACTTCACAGCCACCTTCACCGTTCCAGAAGCAACAAACGGCGACCACCTAGTAATCGCCATGGACGACCAAGGCGGCATGGCCACCGCAACCTTCACAGTAGTCGCCTCAATAACCCTCAACCCAAACCACGGAGTAGTCGAATCCACCTTCGATATCACCGGAACAGGATTCAGCCGCAACGCAATAGTACACATCTACTGGGACAACACCTACATAGGATGGGACAGAACAAACAACCGCGGCACCTTCACACTAGCAGACGTGGATGTACCTGAATCCACCTATGGAAGACACACAGTAACCGCAATCGACGCAGACCTAAACATGGCCTCAGCAATCTTCTTTGTCGAACCCGACATCCAAATCGACCCAGACACCGCATACGTCGGAGCCCAAGTAACCGTCACCTGCACAGGCTACAGCGCAAACGCAACAATTTCAATAATCTGGGACCCCGCCCAATCCACAGAAACAATCCTCCTAAAAGGAGTAACAACCCCCACCGGCTCATTTACAGGAGAATTCACAGTTCCAGAAGCAGTAAACGGAAACCACTTCATAACAGGTCTAGACTCAAACGCCGTCACAGCAACAACAACCTTCACAATAGCCGCCTACCTGTTTCTCGCCCCCTCATCCGGATACGTAGGTGAAACCGTAAACGTTTACGGCACTGGCTTCTCCGCCACCTCAACAATCACCCTAAAATGGGACACTACCCCCATCACAACAAACCCCCCATCAACCCAAACAAACCAAAAAGGCTCCTTCATCACTACCTTCCAAACCCCCCAAGCAACAGCAGGCCCCCACATCGTTGAAGCAACAGACAATTCCAATGTTTCCGCATCCGCATCCTTCAACATCGCCCCTCACTTAACCTTAAATCCCGACAACGGACCCGTGAACACATCCTCAATCGCAATCTGCACCGGCTTTTCACCCAACATCCCCATCGACATAATATGGGATTTAGGCCTACCCACCCAACAACTACTCTCAAGCGGAACAACCAACTCAACCGGAACCTACACAACAACCATCACAGTCCCCTCAACCGCCTCCAACGGAACCCACATAGTCGGAGCCATCGACTGGAACGGCAACCGAGCAACAACCCTATTCTGGATAGGCCCAAGGATAACCCTAAACCCAAGCTCCGGATATGTTGGAACCCAAACCACCATCTACGGCCTAAACTTCGCCGCAAACACAACCGTAACCCTACTGTGGGACGATCAAACAATTGGCACCGCCAGCACAAACGGAAACGGCTCATTCACCTATCTATTCACAATACCGCACGCCATAAACGGAATGCACAAAATCACCGCAATCGACGCGTTCAATAACACCGCCTACAATTACTACATCATATACGCAAACATCACAATCTCCACCACATCAGGCTACGTCGGCGACACAATAACCATCACCGGCACCGGCTTCGCCAACAACACCATAGTAACCATCTATTGGGACGGAGTAAAAACCCAAAGAAGCGAAATATCAAACAACGTTGGAGACGTAACCCTCACCTTCATAATCCCCCAAAACCCCCAAGGAACCCACAACATACAATGCATTGACAGCAACAGCAACCCCTCAAACACAGCACAATTCATCATAAACCCAAAAATAGAACTATCCAAAACCTACGGGTACGTCGGCGACACAATAACCATAAACGGAACAGGTTTCGCCGCAAACTCCCTAGTAACCATAACATGGGACAACATTTCCCAATACACAGCAGAAACATCCAACAACGACGGCAGCGTACTCATCACATACCTAATACCATCATCGCCTACAGGAATACACGTAATCTCCGCCTACGATGAACTGCTAAACATGGCTGACGGAAAGAACTTTACAGTACTCGCACCCGAGAAACCAACTCCGCTAACACCCGCAAACGGAACATACACCAACATAAACAAGCCCACCTTCTCATGGACCTCCGTAACAAACGCAGCAAACTACAGCCTCCAATACTCCCAAGACAAAACATTCTCAACCGGCGTCACAACCATAACCGGAATATCCACCATCCAATACACCCTGACAACCCCCCTAAACGACGGAAAATGGTACTGGCGTATACAAGCCCTTGACGCCTATTCAAACCCAAGCGGATACTCAGACGCCTACATAATAGTGATAGATACTGTCCCACCAACCTCCACATTAACCCCGCTAAGTCAATACCAAAACTCGCAAACATTCAACCTCGCATACACATCCTCAGACAACCTTTCAGGAATCGCCTACATCGAACTATACTTCAGCTACAACGGCGGCAACTTCGAGAAATACGGCACCTATTCGACACAAAACGGCACAATAACGTTTAACGCACCCTACGGAGACGGCCAATACAGCTTCTACATCCTAGCAGTCGACAACGCAGGAAACATCCAAGACAACTTCGCACAAACACAAACCCTCGTGGACACGGTTTCGCCTACCTCCTACTTAACCGCCCTACCCCAATACACAGCCCAAAGAACCTTCAACCTCACCTACACAGCAAGCGACAGCGGAAGCGGAGTTTCCCACGTGATCCTATATTACAGCATAGATGGCGGCAACACATGGACTCGTTACGGAGAATTCACTGAAAGCCCAATCTCATTCACCGTCCCCTCAGATGGAAGATACATGTTCTACACTATAGCCGTTGACAACGCTGGAAACATCCAAACTATCCAACAAGCACAAGCAGAAACCACCGTCGATACTGTCCCACCAACCACATTCCAAAAAGTCCAAGGAACCCTAGGCAACCAAGGATGGCACACAACCAGCGTAACAATAACCCTCACAAGCCTCGACACACTAAGCGGAGTACACACAATCTACTTCTCCATAAACAACGGCCCCTGGCAAATGTACAACGGCCCAATCAACATAACCACAAACGGAATCCACACAGTAAACTTCTACGCAGTTGACAACGCAGGCAACCCAGAAACATCCAATACCATCACAATAAAAATCGACAAAACTCCCCCACTAACAACCTCAACCGCCCAAGAAACTTGGTACTCTCAAACCCCAGTTACCTTCAACCTGACAGCCACAGACGACCAAAGCGGCGTAGCCGCAACCTACTACCGACTTGACGGCACCGTCTGGACAAAATCCAACACAGTAACCATAACCGAAGAAGGAATCCACATCGTCGAATTCTACTCAATCGACATTGCAGGAAACACTGAAACTACAGAGAAAATATACATCAAAATCGACAGCACTCCACCCACAACAACCAGAGAAATTCAAGGAACCCTAGGCAACGAAGGCTGGTACACAAGCAGCCTAACAATCACCCTTACAAGCACAGACGCAACAAGCGGAATAAACATAACCTACTTCTCCATAAACAATGGCTCCTGGCAACAATACGCCGGGCCCCTCAACATAACCTCAGATGGAATCCACACAATACGCTATTACTCAATAGACAACGCGGACAATGCTGAGTCAACCAAAACCATCACCATCAAAATTGATAAAACTGCCCCGCATACCACATCAGACGCAGACGAAATTTGGTATTCCCAATCGCCTCTCGTCATAAATCTAACCGCCACAGACAGTCAAAGCGGAGTCGCCATAACCTACTATCGGCTCGATGGAACGGTATGGACCGCATCTAACACAGTAACCATAACTGGAGATGGAATCCACATAGTTGAGTTCTACTCAATTGACATCGCTGGAAACATCGAAACTACAGAGAAAATATACATTAAAATCGACAGCGCACCTCCAGCAGTTTTGCCACAACAAATAATCCAAGACAACATCCACTTAGCTGGCACCTACAAATTCGCCCTTGCAGTGGAAGATGAAGCAGGAATATCCAGCGTAACCGTATACATCGATAACAACGAAGTCCAAAAATTATACATGAACCCCCAAACAGGACTTTACGAATTCCTACTAAACACAACAACCCTACAAGATGGAGAACATGAAATAGCTTTCCACTTCACAGACAATGGAAATCACACGGTAACAGTAAAACGAACCTTCGTTGTCGACAATACCGCACCCTTGATAGAATCAGTAACCCCCGACTTTAGCACAGTTCAAACCGGCAGCATAAACATAGAAATCTCAATAGTCGAGGAAACCAACATTTCCACAGTATACCTGAGCATTGACGATGGCGAATGGGTAGCCATGACCTACAACAGCGGAGAAAAGAAAGCCTATTATAAATTAGAAACCAACGCAGGCGACAACGGCGTCCACAACATAAAAATAAAACTGGTAGACACCCTTGGAAACACCAAAATCTACGAATACCCCCTAACAGTTGACAATCCAACTTATACGCCATACCTGTTCTTCATCGCTACCGCCATAGGCATAGCCTTGCTCTGCCTAGGAGTTAGAGCATCAAGAAAACCAATCTTTAAAACACCCACAAAAATTGGAGGGGAAATAACAGAATGAAGGACCTACTAGACGGAAAAATAGTTAAAAACCTAACCTTCAGACAAATCCTCCTATTACTTTCAGGACTAGCAATAATATCCGGCACCTTCCTAACATGGCTCACCTACAACAACCTCGGACAACTAGAAAACCTAACTGGATTCGATCTGTACCAAAAATACGCAGAGCTCCCAGAAATCTCAATTCTACCATTAATCGGCGCAACATTATTCATCGGAACCCTCATAATATCCCAACTACCAGAACTCGTCACCACTAGTCGATACCCAAAATACGTTGCAGCCTTTCTCTCCCTCCTCGCGCTTATCATATCAGCAGAAACAACATTTCGACTTCAAACTCTAATAACAAACCAAATAGGAATAGGCTTCCTAAACAACACAGGCTGCGGATGGTACCTCACAATCGGAGGCGCCATAATCTCACTCACCGCAATGGTCATTCCACACAAAAAGGAAAAGAAACAATAAACCAAAACGCCGTAACAATCAAACCCTCTTTTTTCACAATCCCAAACTCTAAATCATAATCAAATAAGCATCTTAAACAGCTTTGTAAAAGTCATTCATTAAGGATAAATTGGCGGAAAAACTCTAAACCAGAAGTGATGGACTTTCCGACTTAACATAATAAAGACTAGAAAACCTATCGTCGTAGGCTCACTTTAGCCCATAAAGATAAGCAATCATTTACGCACTGGAATGTTAAGGAGATTTGCTAGTTCTTCGCATCGTCTTTTCAATTCTGAAACTTCGTTCTTCAATTCCTCTATTTTACGCCTTTTTGCCTCTATTTCATCCTCGATTTTAAGCTGAAGTTCTCTCTCGATGTCTAGCAAACATAACTTTTCTTCCACGAGATCATTTTCTTCTCTTTCCAGCTCTTGCAGAACTAGTTGAAGGTCTTCCTTTTCATTATCCATGCTTTCTATTGTCTCTTCTACGGTTTCCATGTTTTCTATTTTCGTTTCGTTTTCTCCGTTAGGCTGTTTTCTTTTGAATATTCTGAACATTCTCGTCACCACTCATCAATGCTATCTAATGTCTTAATAAATAAGAATGTAATTCCGCGTAACGTTATATTCCCAAAAAAGAATATAAATCCTTTCAATTCAATTTCGGACTCGGACACAAACTTAGTTAAACCCTAGGAGATAATTCTATAGCTTAACTTCAGTAATTTTTAAAAGAAAAATCATAGTAAACCTTTCTTCTGTATATCAAACCTCCGGGTAGAGCTATGGCTAAAAAAGCCACAATAGTCATAAGGCTGGTTGATGAGAGCGAGGAAAAAAGCAACGAAGAACTGGAGAGAGAAATATATCATCAACTCTATAATTACCCCGCGAAGATTCCGTGGATGAAAAATGTTGAAAAAGTGACGGTTACTGAGAACTCTTAACTCCGTTCTTCGAAATGAGGTTGACTATGAAGCTCGCTATTCGCTCTTTGCTATTAGCAAGTTTTTCTGCGAACCTTTGCCCCTTCTCTGTCAAGCTATAAACCCTTTTCCGCTGGGTTTCCATCGCTTGTATCAGGCCTTTTCTCTCTAAAGCATAAATATGAGAGTAGACGGTTCCTGGACTTACTAGGAAATGAAAACGTTTATGCAAATACTTGATTACATCACAGCCACCAATAGCATTGCGGCTGTTGTATAGCATAGAAAGTATGATTACGTCCATAAAATCGGTGATGATTCTCCTCTCAATTTCACGGACGATACCCATTTCCATGGATACCGCCCCCCCTTCCCTTAAAAATTGCAGTTTCAAATTATTTAAGGATTTCTCTCCAAAAAGGTGTTTACTAAAAAAGGTTTATGTGGAAAAGAATGGATCTATGTCAAGAACTCCATTATGCATACATAATATGTCTGAGTATGCTCATATTCATATTTTTGAATAATGCTTATATCCAAGAGCGAGAATTAACATGGTAGATAAGTCAAAAAACGTACATATAGTATATATGTTTAACACAAATACGGAGGAACCCCGGATGAAAAACATAATAAAAGCCCGCAAGGCAACATCCCTCGTATTTGCAATACTACTGATCTTCATAGCCATCATCGCATCAGGCATGATGCTATTCAACTTCGTAATGTCAAAAATGGACTTCATGGAAAAAACCTTCAACTCCCAGATGGCCGGCCTATTACTACAATCCCTCCAAATAAACTCCACCCATATAACTGTATGGTTGCAAAACGCCGGAAACGCATTAATAAAAATCACAGGCGCCTACGTAAACGGACTAATCGCAACTCTAGTTAACAGCAATGTACAAATAGAACCAGGCTTAACCGCACCAGTCTTCATACAATCAATCTTCATAAAAGGCAACACATACACAGTGAAACTCTTAAGCGCCCTAAACACTGTAGTAACCTTCGAAATTACCTACTAAAACAGAAAACAACAAATAACGAACCAAACTTTGAAAATTTCATTGTTTAAGGACGTGAAAGGATAATTCTGAAAAAACAATTGGATAAAAATATTTTAGTGAACGATTTCCCTATCCAATTCCTTTATCTGCATGGTCTCCAAACTTTCTTCATACGCTTTACCCAGAACCGAATTACAATAGGGACAAACGTTTACCAACCGAGGTTTTCCACTACTGAAATCAAGCATAACTAAGGGTTTTCTGAAGATTTTCTTACAGGAAGGGCATGAAATGAGCATGTGATTACTCTTTAAAGCTTGGGCCTCCGGTTTTTTCAGCTTCGCTGGCTTTTTACTACTGAGCTTTCCCCATAAATCTGAACCTAGAAACACAGCGCTTAACACTGCGGGAATGGCTAACCAAACATAAATCATACGTAAACTGATCCAGTAAGGATTTGCCCAAACCGGGCTAAACTGTAAACCAAAATTATAGAGTTCTTGGTGAACTATCCAATCAATTCTGCTTATCGAGAATAATATGAAAAGGGAACTAACAAGCCATAAGATAAGGATAATCCTCGCAAAATCGAAACTTCTCAACATCTTTTTTAGTTCCATGCTGGTTCTCCTCTAAAGGTAAAACGAATACGATATCCAACAAAAGTGTTATGAAGAGGCAATCTAAATCCAAAAAATAAATTTCTAATATTTACCCACAAGGAAATCGCACAGCGATTTCACGATTATTATAATTAATTGAAATAAAACTTAACTCACCAACAAGCCTTTTGTAGTCTTTGAAAAGCACGGAGGCTCCACGCGCGTGAAGAACAAAGCTAGAACCCTGAAAAAGGTTAGAAAGGTTGAAAAGCCGCCTTACACCATTGACAAATCCAAACTTAAACGTTTTTCCCGCAAAAACGTGATCTTCAGCCGAGTAATGTGGGACTCCTCCTGGAAAGGATATCATCAAATGTACAATGAAAAAATGATTAACCTGATAAATGAAGGCAGATCTGGCTACTCACGAGTTGATTTCGCTTTAGCCTACGCCTCCTGGGTGGTGCACGACGCTTTTGAAGGCGGCTTTTCATGGAAAAGAATCAAACAATACAGAACACCTGCCGCCATGAAGGAATTAAACTGGATGAAAACAAGATTCAAAGTTGAAGATCCACTTGAGATGAGCATCCATGTTAAACGTGCAGCAAAACTTTTTGGAGCCTCACTTGTAGGCATTTGCCATCTGAACAGAAACTGGCTATACGCAGAGATTGAAATCCCAAAAAAGTTCAAAAACGCTATCGTCATGGCCGTTGAGATGGATGCAGACGGAATTGCAACTTCTCCCACCGCCATTGCCGCTGCCGCTACAGGCGCAGGCTACTCAAAAATGGCCTTCACACTTGCTTGTATGGGCGAGTTTATACGGAACCTTGGATACGAAGCCATCCAATGCGGAAACGATACGGCCCTCAGTATTCCCCTTGCAATCGATGCCGGCCTTGGAGAACTGGGACGAAACGGTATGCTAATAACCCCTGAATACGGGCCAAGAGTTAGACTTTGCAAAATCTTTACCGACCTCCCGTTACAGCCAGACAACCCCATAGAGTTTGGAGTAAAAGAGTTCTGCAAGAAATGCAAACTATGCGCCAAAAATTGCGAAGCCGGGGCAATTCCTCTGGACGATGAGCCAAGTTTTAAGATTGCATGTAAATCCAATAACCCGGGCGTCCTAAAATGGTGCGTGGATGCTGAAAAATGCTATCTCTATTGGCGAGAAAACGGTACAGACTGTTCCACTTGCATAAAAGTTTGCCCATACAATGTTGCTTCAGCGAAAAAAGCCAGCCTTTCTCCTGAAGATTTTTGGAAGGAAAGCTTATAGCCCCATCTGCCAAGTTCTTTTCTATGGCGACTTCAAAAGCTAACGTTGCTAAACGAAACATCAAAGCCCTAGCTGTTTTCGCATTCTTCCGCGGTGCCGGCGTAAGCACATTTATGACGCTATTTCCATCATACATGATCGACCTCGGCTACAACATGGCAGACATAGGCACCGTGGCAAGCTTATCTTCCATACCCTGCATCGCGCTACTCCCCTTCGTCGGCATACTACTCGACTCCATTGGAAGAAAACCCATCGCAATACTCACCGGATTCACAGCAGTTTTCGCCTTATTCATTCCAGCCCTGACTGGCAGATATGAGCTCCTCATCTTGGCCTATGCCCTTTTCTTCTTCTCCTTCATAGCCGGGCAACCCTCACGAAGCGCACTACTCGCTGACTCAATCGACGAGGAACTAGGAACAGCCTTCGCCAAAACCTTCATGCCCTTCCACATCGCAAGAGCCATCTTTCCCTTTGCCGCCGGATACCTAACAGAAATCTACAGCTACAACCCAGTCTTTCTCAGCTTCAGCCTCATAACAGTAATTGGAACCATATTCTTCGCATTCTACTCCATAGAACCCACAAGAAAACGGGAAAAAATAAGATTAAAAGAAGAGTTGAAGAATGCTTTTGTTCTGGAAAAAAGCATACTCAAACTTTACGTTTTCGCTATAGTCGACCGATTTGCTTGGCAACTATGGTTTCCTCTTCTGAACGCTCACTTTAAAGAATTGGGCATGGCAACCTCAGAGATAGGTGTTCTAAACAGCATCGCAAGTGCAACCCTATTCACAGCCGCCACTTTTTCAGGAAAACTAATTGACCGCATAGGCCCCATCAAGGGCCTTAGCCTATCCGAGGGAATCGCGGTCTTGTCAGCTCTCCTATTAAGCCTGGCCTCAAGTAGGCCTGCATCCGTGTTTTCCGTAGTTCTTATAGGATTCTCTTTTTCACTATGGATCCCCGCGTATAACGTCATGATCGCCAACGCTTCAAGTCAACATCAACGAGGAAAAGCCTACAGCAAAATGAATACCTTCAGAACCGCTGTTGCCATTCCAGCACCGCAAATTGGAGGTTTCTTATACGATGCTTTCACGCCATCCCTTCCCTTCATCCTATCCATTCTATTAATGATGAGCAACATTTCGCTAATCTGGATTCAAAAACGCAAATGAAACGGTTTATGAAACTACACCTAAAAAGAGCTTTTAAGAAGATAATAGGCTTTAGCAGTTTCCCCTTTCAATCGCGACTACTTTCTTATTGTTAAATAACCTTTCTCCCTTAGCCACTGAGCTTGGTTCCTTCTATACCTCCAGAATATGTCTCCTCTCGTTTCGGATTGGAAATCCCAAGGCGAAACAAGCACTATGTCGCCTACACGTACCCAAACCCTTCGCTTAAGTTTCCCGCGAATTCGACATAACCTTGTACGTCCATCTTGGCATTTAACCATAAATCTGTCATAACCTAGAGGTTTAACTGCTATACCCAACACATCATTGGCTTCCGGAAGCTTCACGGTTTCCTCAATGTTTTTTTCACTTATGATTTTTCTTCTTCCCATCACATTTACACCTATACCGTAAAATTGAATATTGCTCCCTCAAGAAAGCTTTCAAAAGCTTCTTAAGTTCAACTTCAATTATAACGGTAAACCCTTAACACACAACCCCACTATAAAAACCTTCTTGAACAACACAACGTTTCTCCATCTTCCTCTCACTCGCCGAATATCTCCTTTTCAATCATTGCCACTTCCTGTCTGGCAGGTAGCTTCGGAAAATTGTAGAGCGGACCACTTGGCTTTTCATTGTAATAAGGACGGTTGCAGTCCGGGCATCCCGAAGTCTGAAAAGGCTTTCCACTACGTATCACTTTTTCCAACACTTGCCTTTCAATGCCAAAACCTATTATCCGCCCATCTTCATCAAACCTCATCCCTTCATACCTAGCGAACTTTCGGATTATTAAGAATCTAGCGAGTTGAATTCTACGATAACTATCCAACCCAGGCTTTCTTCTACTTTCAAGAGCAGTTCCGGATATCGGCGTAAATGCAAACAGAGCGGGATAAACTCCCATGTCCACGCAATGCTGGATCGCTTGAATCATTTCCATTTCGGTTTCGCCTAACCCAACAATCAAGTGAGTGGTCACGTTATTTTCTCCAAAAATTTCCACAGCGTCCGCCAAGGCTTTTAAATGTCCTTTCCAAGAGTACGGGCTCCCCGCGTTTTCACCTTTAACCTTTTCAAATATTTCCTCTGTTGCCGCATCTAGAGCTATCCCTATCCTTTCAACCCCCGCCTCAGCCAACTTCTCCATCTGGAAGGCCTTTAAAGGCTGACACGAAACAGAAATGGAAACCTTCACTCGGGAACGGATTTCCTTAACGATCTGAAGTAGATGAGCAAATACTTCTGGATAGTTTAACGCTTGGATACAAACCCGTTTTATGAGTCCTTTCTTGACAGCTTCCTCGATTCCCTGAACTACGCTGACCGTTGGGAAAGTTGGCCAAACAACCCTGGAAAGAAGGTCGGCTCTACCCTTGCTTCCTTTAGCTTGAGGACAAAACCCGCAATTTGCTAAGCACTTACCATTTCTGTAGGTCAGCAAATAAGCTGTTGTCGGATAAGCATCTAATTTCCCCTTCGTTAATCCAAGAATTATAGCTGTACCTATGGATACCCGAATCTTCCCCGGCAGTTTCCCAGTAACCATTTGTCCAATACCCAACTGTCAAGCCTTAACTAGGTGTAAACTATAAGTTGGAGTATTGTTTATGGTTTACCATTGAAATCTCCATATTGCGAGTTCGAAGATGCATGTCCTATCAAGAGCTACTGAAAATGGATAGTTCCCTTTTAGAAGAAAAAATGAACGCAGCCAGGAAAATTAACGTGAAAAACTTTGGCAAAAAAATCTATTTCTATGCCCCAGGATTTTCCCATTACAAAACCCGATTTTACTCGTCTAAACTCGAACTGTTTCCCACAATCTCGGTTACCGGCTCCTACTGCGCGTTAAAATGCGAACACTGCAGAGGAATAGTGCTTAACACAATGTTTTCAGCCACTAGCCCCAGTGAACTTCTCAAATTATGCAAAAATCTGAAGGAAAAAGGCGCTGTAGGCTGCCTTATCAGCGGCGGATGCTTACCTAACGGCGCTGTCCCCCTGAAAAGATTTACCGAAGCCATCCGGCAGGTTAAAAAAGAGCTGAAATTAACCGTTTTCGTGCATACAGGCATCATAGACACGGAAACAGCCTTTCAACTCAAAGAAGCTGAAGTGGACGCTGCCCTGATTGATGTAATCGGATGCGAGGAAACTCTACGAAAAATATATCACCTAAACATCGGCATCGAAAAAATCGAAGAATCATTAAAAGCATTATGGACTGCTGAAATCCCCCTCGTTCCCCATGTGCTTGTTGGTTTGCACTACGGCAAGTTAAAAGGCGAGATTGAAGCTCTAAAAATGATTTCCAAGTATTTGCCTTCAGCCTTAGTAATAATTGCGTTTATGCCCATACGTGGAACGCCAATGGAAAAGGTTAAACCGCCCTCACCTGAAGAAATTGCCAGAATACTGGTCGCTGCAAGACTCATGTTCCCATCAACGCCAATACTGCTTGGCTGCATGCGTCCCAAAGGAAAACATCGAGCGTTAACAGACATTTTAGCTGTGAAATCCGGCGTAAATGCCATAGCTTTCCCTGTTGAAAAAGCCATAGAGTTTGCGAAACACCTAGGTTACGAAACCGTCTTTTCACCCTTCTGCTGTTCTAAAATATTCTTGGATATCAAACGAGACTTTTCTTCCTCCACTGAAGACTGATTGCCTAAACATACTAACCATATCCTTCTTCATCTTCATGTAATGTTTGCTTAGCCTTTTTGCATACTCCTTTGGCATTCCGCTAGCGATCAGCTCCTTCTCAAAGGTTTTCCTAGCCTTTCGAGTCCTCCATCCAAAGGTCAACCATATAAAAAATAGGCTTATAGAAATGCGAACAACGCAAACTATTAAGCTAAGCATGCTTCGAATTTTCATATTTACCAACTTAGGAACAAGGTTGCTAGTCCATGTTATTCTCTAACCCCAAGCGTTAAGTCAACTAGTTTAGGCGTATTGTTTCGAACGATTGTTAAAAGAATAGTGTCTCCAGGACTTTTGTATCGCTCCAGATAAGTGAGAAGATCGTCTGCCTTTCTTACCGTTTCATTGTTAACACCTATTATTATGTCCCCACCAATAACTACTTCCTGGCCTTCAATTATGGCAGTTCGGGTTCCTCCTCGAAGTCCAGCCTGTTCCGCCGGACTATTTTCCATTACGTCTATTATCAGGAAACCATAAGTATAGTCAGTTCCCATTTCCCTGGCTATGTCAATGTTCATATCCATGCCAAGAATGCCTATCCATGGATGGCGATAATACCCTTTTTCGATAAGGGACGGAACAACGCGTTTTAGCAGCTCCGAAGAAACAGCATAGCCTATGCCCACGAAACCTCCAGTTTCAGTTTCAATTGCTGTGGTCACGCCTACGACCATTCCATAACTGTTTAATAGGGGGCCTCCAGAATTCCCAGGATTTACTGCCGCGTCAAACTGAATTATATCCACAATGGAATAGCCCGTTGTGGTAGGTAAGCTTCTTCCAAGCTGGCTTACTATTCCCTGCGTCATTGAACCTTCCAGTCCAAAAGGATTGCCGATTGCATAGACTTTTTCGCCTACTTTAAGCTCAGAAGAGTTCCCAATAACCAACGGTTGAATTTCCATAGTTTCAGGTATGTCAGTAATTTTTATCACAGCTAAGTCTGTGTAGATGTCCCCCCACATCCAATGAGTTGTAAAGGTTGAGCCATCAAGAAAGGTCACACGAACTTCCACAGCGCCTTTTATTACGTGATGATTAGTAACAACATAAGCCTTGCCTTGACCTACTTGATAAACAAAGCCTGAGCCTGTGGCAACAGTTACAAGGGTTCCGCTTACAAATTGCCTGTTGCTGATTAGAACCACTGAATCCTTAGTCATGTTATAAATCTGTGTAGCGCTTAATTCCTTACTTTCATTTAACTGCGACAATTCCTTGACAAGTTGTTCCAAGGATTGCATTGCTACTTTGCTGTTTTCAAGTTCATCAGTTAAACGCTGATAATTGTTTTTTAGGTCTAAGTAAATGTAAACGAAGCTTCCGGCTAAAAGAACGGTACAGATCACTAACGCTATTACAACTTTCCAGTCGAAGAATTCCTTATCCCCGTGTGTTTCCATGTCGCATCCCCTCGAATTAACCTAGTAATAAACAAAAACGTACCTTAAAAAATAACCTATCGATTCTTTAAGAAGTTGTTATAGGCAAGTTTAAATTTGGAATATATACTAATACTGCAGAAGTGATGAAGATGAATCCTCTAAAGTTTATTTACTGGATTCGTTTGGGTTTAGGAATAGCTGCCGCAGCCTTATGCGCCCTTTACAACGTTTTCGCTCAAAGCCTGACCAAAATGGATATTCGGGTGTTCTTCAGCGGCTTCTCTTTGGCTTTACTTTTCTACCTTGTCACTTACTACATAATCAAAATTAAATTTCTATACAAAGTAGAAAAACCTTCCAAACTTGTTACAACGGGAATAGGCATATACTTTTTCTCATGGATTGTATTCTGGGTTCTTTTCTACACGTTGCTGCGTGGCGGATAAAAACTGAAAAATATCAGTCTGTTTTTCGTTTCTCTTCACGCTTGAAATCGCCGATTCCTTTATTTCCTCTTTAAGCGGCGTTTTTGGTTTTTGCTGTGTTTTTCGCTGGTTTTCTGAGCTTACTTTAGGCAAGGTCTTCAACAATATCCTGGTATAATCTGCCCATGCAGAGAAGAATCCCCGATCATAGTCAGCGTTTAATCGATTATTTACATGTGTTAGGAATTCCTTTCTGTACGCCTTTAGAATTTTTTTGTCATTTCTATTAAGTTTTGGAAGGAAAAGATACTGGTCACTATTCGTTCTTGTGCTAAGCATTATTCCCAAAAGAGCCGCATAATAACCTCTGTTCCACTCATTTTCCCGCATTCGCAGCTTTATCCTTTGCAATTCTCTTTCAGCTTCAGCAAACTGGCGTTGGTCAACCAGCTGAAAAAACCTTGTAACTAACGCTTGTGGCGCGGCCATCCTTAACGCCTGCCAGCCTTTTCGTCTTCAGCTATATCCTCTATTCCATTTTCCGTGATTTTGAACACGTCCTCCCCTTCAGGCAGGTAAGGGCTGGAAACTAAGCGAGCTATCCTCACCGGTCCTCTAGCAGTTTTCCTTAAGTAAACCCGTGTGTGGCTTGTATGCGCGACTATGTGTCCGCCGACGGGATGAACAGCATCTCCAAAGAAAACATCGGGTTTAGCCATTACCTGATTGGTTACGACAGCTACAGCGTTAAACACTCTAGCCAGCCGAATGAGCTTGTGCAAATGCTTATTCAATTTCTGTTGTCGAACAGCAAGCATCTCTCGTCCTAAGTATTCACTTCGAAAATGCGCGGTTAACGAATCGATAACTATGAGTTTAATATTGTTTTCCTTTATGATTTCATCCGCATTTTCCAACAAAAATATCTGATGATCCGAAGTATAGGCTTCCGCATAAATAATATTCCTAACAGCCTCTTTATGGTCTAAACCTAAATGTTGCGCCATTTGAACAATTCTTTCTGTTCTAAAAGTGTTTTCTGTGTCTATGTAGAGCGCTCCACCGTTTAGCCCGCCTTTTTCAGGTGGAAGCTGAACATTAACACATAACTGATGGCATATCTGGCTTTTTCCACTTCCATATTCACCATAAAACTCAGTAATTGTTTGAGTTTCCAATCCACCATCCAAAAGCCTGTCTAGGGCCTTACTTCCAGTTGTCAACCTGAGAACATTTTGACGCATTTTTAAAAGTTCATCTGCGCGGATGAAGGATAGAGAAAGCGAAGAACGAGCTGCAAATATTATCTCAGAAGCCTTCTTCTCACCTATACCTGCAGGTGCCAACTCCCTAATAGTTGCGGTAGCCAAGGCCTCAACCGTGTGAAAGCCTAAATTGCGAAGCTTTTGCGCTGTGGCAGGTCCGATCCCCGGCAAGTCTTCAATAGTCTCATAGACCCTTTTGGGCTTCTCCTCTCCGCTCATTTCGTATCTCCTATCTTTCCAGTTTAGAGTTGTTATTGAGGAGATATATTTAAATTAGACGAAGAACCGTACATGGTTTTCTATAGAGGGTGAAGTGAAAGTGATAAAAACCCTGAACGCCAATTTTGGTTGTAATCAGGAGGATTAAAATGGAAATAGCAAACGTTATTGAAGAAGTAGCTGTTAACCTTTTAAGGTTAGCGGTGATTGAGCTTCCGTCAGATGTTAAGGAAGCCATTCGAAAAGCCTATAATGAGGAAACAAGTGAAGCTGGAAAAACCCAGCTCAAAGCCATTCTCGACAATATCGAATTAGCTGAGAAAACCCAAAAACCCATGTGTCAGGATACTGGAACAATCATATTCTACATTAAAGCAGGAGTTGAGGCCAAGGGCTTAGACAAAATTCCACAGGCCTTGAAAAACGCCACCCTACGCGCCACAAAAGAGGTTCCATTACGACCGAACGCTGTCGACCCATTTCTACAGAAAAACAGCGGAGACAATACTGGAAGATACATACCATACATTCACTGGGAGATAGTTCCAGGCAACACGATTGAAGTTACTGCATTACCAAAGGGAGGGGGATCCGAAAACGTAACTGTCCTGGGCATGCTAGTTCCGGGACAAGGCGTAAGGGGTCTCAAAAAATTTGTTATCGACGCGATTATGCGAGCTGGAGCCAAACCATGCCCGCCCAACATTCTAGGCATAGGCGTAGGCGGAGGAGCAGATATAGCCGTCAAACTAGCTAAACAAGCATTGCTTAGACCTTTGAATCAGCCTAATCCAAACCCAGAAATAGCTAAGCTAGAAAAAGAACTGTTTGAGGCTGCAAACATGACTGGAATCGGCCCTATGGGACTAGGCGGCAAATGCACCGTTCTCGGCGTAAACATCGAATATGCACACAGACATCCAGCATCTTACCCCGCAGCAGTAGCTTTTCAATGCTGGGCCGCAAGACGAGCAACAGCTAAGATTCACACTGACGGAAAAGTTGAATATTTAACGCATAAGGTTTAGATGAGGTGAAAGAATTGGCCGTTTACAAACTTAAAACCCCGATTTCAGAAGATGAAATAAGGAAATTACGCGTTAACGACGTGATATACATCTCCGGAACCATAGTTACCGCCCGTGATCAAGCCCATAGGAGAGCTCTGGAATTCTTTAATCAAGGAAAAACTTTACCCATAAACCTCGAAGGACTAGCCGTTTTCCACTGTGGCCCCCTAGTGCGTAAGGAAGGCGACAAATGGATTATTATCTCAGCAGGTCCTACTACCAGCACTCGAATGGAAGTTTTCGAAGATGAATTCATTGAGAAATTCAAGGTTAGAGTGATAATAGGTAAAGGCGGCATGGGCGCCCGAACCACGGAAGCTATGAGGAAATACGGAGCGGTTTACGGAGCCTTCACTGGCGGAGCCGGCGTTCTCGCAGCCCAAGCCATTAAAAACGTTCAAAGCGTAGAATGGTTTGATTTAGGAATGCCCGAAGCCTTATGGATATTAGAAGTTGAAGATTTCGGCCCCTTAACTGTAGCGATTGACTCTCACGGAAATAACCTATTTACTGAAGTAAGTAAACGCGTCGAAACTAGTAGGCAGAGCATATACCAAACATTGAATATATAGCTTAAACAAAGCCTCACGGTGGCGATCTTTCATTCATTGTAGTAGACACTGTACCATCTCTCTGCATGAAAGACACTCGTCCGGTATAGGCGTGTTCCTCGGTCTCTCTTTGAGATAGCCCAAATAATACAAACATCCTTCCTTCTTATTTTTCATTTTAATATCTTTCTTCGATTTTCTGTCTGGAAGGATGTTCTTTGTTTTTCCTGTTTTTCTTTCCTTTCCTAATTTTATTTCCGTCAAACAGTAGGGGCACGCATAATATCTTTTCTCCCCATTTTCCGATTTCATCGTTGCCATTAACGGTTTATTGAAAGTTTTGGCGCATTCCTTGTTTGGGCATTGGACTGTTTTTTGGCTGGGTTGAGTTAGTTCGATTGTTGGGGTTTTGAGCATGGAGTTCCACCTTTTGACGCTGACATATTAAATATTAATATATAATAAACTTTTTCGTTTACTCGTCCAACATAAAAACACAAACCTAACCCAAAACCCAAACTAAAAAGGTCCAAATCAAATCTCCAAAGATCAACGCAACCAAGAACCCTAACAAAATAAAAATCATCAACGGCAAGCCCGGTGTGGCCCAAACATAACTTTTGCTCTCCTCTTTACCAATAAATTTCAAGATCCTCTCCAAAATCTCATCTCTTTTCTCATCCTTCGGAAAAACAAGTAACTTACGCGTCACACCATCCACACTGTTTTCCTCATAATCCTCCAAAGGGTATAGAAACTCCTTTTCCTTCAATTTGCTAAGAGGTAGCTTGTAGGCACATAGAATCGTCAAGAATTTTCGGATAAACGGCTCCTTTTCGAAGCCCTCGAAAAGTTCACGTTTCGTTTGAAGCTTCCATAAAAGGTTTCTTGTTAATGCATAGAAAACGCTTAATGCTGCCATCAGAATGGCGTTAAAGAAAACAAGCATGGGGAAAAACGTGGAAAAAGGTGAGGCTTCTGGAAACAAAGGCTGAAAAAGTCTTTCCGGATACATTGGAAGCGTTAAAGCAATACAGATCAAACCTTTAGCATCTGCACCTCCAAAGGCTCCAAGATAAAAAAGAAGTATAGCGAACGCAGAAGTGAAAATTACAGAAAACGCATATAACTGAAGAAAGGTTGGAGATTCAAAAAAAAGAAACTGCGTAATGGTTAACGCCGCACCTAAAGGTGCGAACCAAACCCATACCATATTGCTTACTTCTCGTTTTCGATAATCGCTTATCGAAGCGTAAACAAGGAAAACAATGCAAAGCATAACCCTAGCGGCTTCTAAACCTTCCACGAGCTCCATGGCTAAACACTTTCCAGTATTATTTGAGAAAACAAAGTAAAAACTTTAGGAATTCTGGCCTTAAGACGCACCGTAGTTTTATTGTGTCCCGTTTTATCAATAAATATGAGGAGGTTATTGCGGTTTGAAAGAAGCTATTACTGCTTCGCCATCTCGCGGAACTACTTTGAAATAGTACCGTTGTCCAGTCGACCATGTAGTATTGAACGAGTTAGGCCAGCTAACTATTATGTCTACAGTTCCTCCATTGCTTGATATGGATTTACCGGACCCTAAATCAGAGCTTGAAGTTACTGGAGCCAGGTTTTCTGAGCTGGAGCCTATATACACAGCTATGATTACTGTGCTTGAATCTCCAGCGTTCCGCACAGTTATTTTTGTTCTGTTTCTTGCAGCGTTAGTTGGAGATCCATAGAATTGAACGTTGTCGATTTTCAGGAGCACCCCTGCTTGTTGAGTTGTGGTTCCCATGTACATCATCACCCATGCATATGTTACGACAATGGCGGCCACAGCGATCACTATAAGCAACAACGTTGCGAGTATTGGTGAGATACCTTGTTTCGATTTTATCCATTTTTTCATTACATGTCACACCTCTCTGTTGCTCTAAATCAACCTAGAGAACGTACTTAAACTGTATGAAATCGTAATACATATTATAAATCAAGAAAACCAACGATGCAGTATTACCTAAATTCGAAGGTGATTACGTAAAGAATATATGTTGAGTCCGGAATTTTTACCCTCAAATAAGTGTACAAGTATGCTGTGCCGCTTTGAATGTTTTCAGTTAAGTTTTCAATCTTAACATAAATTGTTGAAAGGCTTGTAAGGTTATAGTACTCGCCAGTTTCATTTAAGCTTCCTCCAACGATGCTTATCTGTGTTCTCGATGTATTGCTATTATGGAGAATTATAGTTGTATTAATTTTATCAAGGTTTGAACTATTGAAATTTTCCAATCTAACCAGAAAACTTGTATCATTATTGTTTTTAATGTTAAGTGCGTACGTGTAATTAATCGAAGTAGAGTTTGCGTCTACGCTTATTTTTGCACTGGTATTGTTAGCGTATATGATACTGAGATTGTCTGTGCCGTTTTGAAGTTCTACAGGTGAAACGGAAATAGTGGAAGCAGCTTGAATTTCCATAGTATAAAAAACGTTTCCGTTAACACTTTCAATGTTATTCACTAACACTAACAAGATGAAATACCCGAAGCAAAGGAAACCAGTTTTCTTAAAGTTAGGCTTTAGCATGTTAATCCCGTTGTCTGCTTGAAAAGAAAAAGGGGAAGATGCTGCTTTTACTGTACGTCCACTGCTATGACTATGTTAACTGACAGACCGCTTGCAGCTCCGGCTGCAGCTTTAGTTTCTACATAGATTATCCACTCAGTACTTGCTGGCAGGGTAAGGTAGGACATTGTTGAAGGAGTTGTCCATGTGTCCCCACTTGTGCTGTAGTTAAATGAGGCTTGTGCGACTCCGCTACTGTTCTTTACGACGAAGCGAATAAATGTGAAGTTGCTGACGCTACTATCTCCTGATGCTGGTGAGATTGATACATGGCGTAGCCTAAACTGGTGACTAGCACTGTCAGTGTTGCTGATGTTGAGTGGCTCCTCGTAAATTAGAGTTGCGTTTGGATATGCCTTAAGCGATAAACTAACCCATGTTCCGTTAGTTCCTAGAGTGGAACCTGACGGCCAGTCGCTTCCTTGAGCAAATTGCACAACTGCGTTTTGAATGGTTACCGAAGGCTCCATGGTAATTGCGTAGTAAACAGCAGCACTTGCTGAGGCTATTAATAGAGACGCGAACAGTAAGAATACAAGTTTTACTGTTTTTCTCAAATTTATTTCCATTGTAAGTTTTTCACCTCCCTTCTTTTTCTTTTAGGTTTTCTACCCATATTCGAGCGAGTATGTAGAGGCTGGCTCCCAGTACCATCAAGCAGGCGATGGCTAAGGCTATGGCTGCGATTAGGAAAGTGGTTTCTCCCCATTGCGGTTTAAGAAACGTATAAGCTGCAGAGCCTGTGATGATGGCTAGGGCCCCGGAGGCGAGGTATTGCCATTTGGGCTTGAAGAAGATGTAGATGGCCGTACTCACCACAAAAGTGTCAAAGGCTACCATAGCTAAGAAGGCATGTTCGACTGTGAATGTTGGAAGGATGATAAGCGGATGAGTAGCTATTTCAGCGTAGCTTGATAGGAAAAGGGTTGAAAACGCTAGGGCCGGGGTTGTTACGAGTAAAAGGTAAACTTGGGCTACTCGTATGAGCTTCTTTATTATCATTAGGTATAGATTTAAAGCGGCTATGTTTCCCAAAGCTATAGTCAGGTATGCGACACTATACCAGAAGCGCATGTATTGGCTGAAAGAGCTTAGAAAACTGCGGCTTATGAGCATGTGTCCGAAGCCTGTTAATGCTGCTAGTTGGTAGAGGTATGGTAGTGCCCAGGGGAATTTTTCGTCTTGTAGACAGGTAAGCAGACTTAGGGCTAGGAAGAGATCTATGCCTAGCAGAGTGAAGAATTCTGGTTGCAGTGGGGGAGACACTCTGAATACCCGCGCTTTCGTTGTCTTTTTTCATGTTATTTAAGTCATATGAATTCCGAATCTGAATCCGGTAAAGAAATTAGAAGGGAAGAGATAAATAAATATTTTATCGCAATACTTAATACACAGACAAGTCCCAAACTTCTTATTCCAAAACTTCAAATACAAAAGGCGCCGACGAACTCTTTGGATCCAACTTAACGCCTAACAATCCTTCTAAAAAGCCAGCCCAAACTTCATGTTTGTTAATGAAGGGAGCTTTAATTATTATGTATTTGTCTCTCATGTAAAAGTCACCATATCCCTGAACGCGTAACCGTTTAAATATATCCTTCCAGTGTTCTCGATCGTTGGCTTGAAGATTTAAACTTGCTTCTAGGGAAACCTTGGCGGCCTCTCCGGCTTGGCGGCCTACTTCCCGCCACTTTTCTTGGGGGATATATTCAAGAAGGATGTTGATGAATTCCACGTTCACAAAGGCTATGCGGCTTATTCCGCAGTAGTACTCGCCGGGAAAACGCCAGTCATAGATCATCATGCTTCGATAAACGTCAAGCATTTTTGAAATGAGTGGTTTTATGCCTGGTTCTTTTCCTTCGCGGATAAGGGAATCGATGTATTTCCGTTCTTCTTCGTCTAAGACTATGGTTGTTCTTTTTATTGGCTTCTTTTTCTCCATCGTAACATCACAGCTACATATAAGGTATATCTCGCTGCATAATTTATATTCCTTATGTATCCAGAAAAACTAACTCGCCCCGTTAAAGCTTAATTACGTTCCTCTCAATACTCTTGTGAAAAGTTAAAAGGTGAAAATGATGAACGCAGATGAAATGTTTGAAAAGCTAAGCCAAGAGATGTTAGAGAAGTTCCTCGAAAAGAACCCCGACTTCGCCACTTATCTAGGTCTTCACGATCCCTACGATTATTTATTACCAAAAGGCTCCACTGATACATTTATCGAAAACCTTCGACTTATGGAGGAGTGGATTAAGCGGTTAAATGAGACCATCAACCGCGAGGAATTAAATGAGGATCATCGAACGGACTGGGAGGTAATTGAAAAAGCATACGAACTTTTTAAGTTCTCCTTTTACGAACAGCGAATGCACGAGTTAAACCCCGATGCAACTGAAGAACTGGGTGGACTAATCTTCATAATGTTCACTAGAGACTATGCGCCCTTGGAAAAGAGGATTGACGCCATTGCTGCACGAATTGAAAAAATGCCTAAGTACTTAGAGGAGTTTCGTACAAGGTTCGAAAACTCGAGACCAGTCAAACTATGGACAGAATTAGCCATAGAAAAAGCCCAACACATGACTGGGCTATTTCAGTTTATACTTCATGCAACAAAGGGGAAAGTTTCAGAAAAAGTATATGAAAGGCTAAGCCGAGCTGTCCAAAATCTTCAACCAGAACTTAAAAAGTATACTGAATGGCTCTACAGTCTGCTGCCGAAAACCAAGGAAGAATGGGCTTTAGGTAAAGAAAAATTCGAAAAACTCATACAACTTCGAGATTTAGGCATGACCTCGGACGAAATCTACCAACTAGGAGTGAAATATTTAGAGGAACTAAAAGCCGAAAGAGAGCGTTTAGCACAGCAAATAGCTCCAGGAAAATCCGTTGAAGAAGTAATGAAGATGATAGAAAGTAATGCGCCGAAAACCTTTGAAGAAGCCTTGGAGGCTACCAGAAAAGAAATGGAAGACGCCCGTCGCTTTGTTCAGGAAAAGGGTATAGCTACGGTTTACCCTGAAGACGTGCTTCTTGTGGAAGAAACTCCGGCATTTCTCACGCCAGTAATTCCTTTCGCGGCTTTAATGATGCCTGCCAAATTCGATAAGCCTCAAATAGGCATATACTTGGTAACCAGACCTAAAGATCCTGCGAATCTAGGAAAACACCTAAACTACCCAGCAATAAAGAACACGGCGGTTCACGAAGCTTTTCCAGGACACTTCTTACAAGGAGCAATATCCAACCGCGGAAGTTTTGTCCGACTCTTAGCTCGAGGAACCGAAACCGTTGAAGGCTGGGCACATTACTGCGAAGAACTAATGGCTGAAAAAGGCTTCATAAACGACTTGGAAACACGTTTCATACAGATAAACGACATGATCTGGCGGGCCGTCCGAATAATAGTAGACGTTAAGCTTTCTAGGGGTGAAATGAGCTTCGACGAGGCCGTTGAAATGCTCATAAGAGAAACAGGGATGTCAAAAGAAGCCGCTACAGCAGAGGTTAAACGCTATACGCAAACACCGAGTTACGCGTTATCCTATCTCCTCGGAAAACATTTGATTCTAAAATTAAAGGAAGAAGTAAAACAGAAGATGGATGACAAGTTTGACGAAAAGTTCTTCCATGACACCATAACCGCCAACGGATATCTGCCCATCGCCATGTTACGCCGCGTTTTCGACCAGAAAATAAGCAAACTTCAAAAAGCCTCATGAAAAACTCAAAGTTTTCCCTAAATCCTAAAATATTCTCGTAAGTAACCCATTAAAGCTGAAAGGTGAAGAAAATGAGCGAAACTAAAAAACTCACAGTAGAAGAATTATTAGAGAAGGCTAAAAGACCCGCAAAAATTGCACCTCCACTTCACGCCTTTTACGAGGGAAAAATGCAGGTAATCCCCAAATGCGCCATACGCGGTCATAAGGACTTCGCGTTATGGTATACCCCTGGCGTGGCAGCAGCTTGCAGAGCCATACACCAAAACATAGAGAAAGTATTCGAACTTACTAACAGATGGAACTATGTTGCAGTGGTAAGCGACGGAACCCGAGTCCTAGGACTAGGCGACATAGGCCCTGAAGCAGCCATGCCAGTAATGGAAGGCAAAGCCTTACTTTTCAAATATTTAGGCGGAGTGGACGCCTTTCCCATATGCTTGAAAACTAAAGATCCAGAAGAAATAGTTCGCACTTGTGAATTAATCCAGCCAACATTCGGCGGAATAAACCTTGAAGACATAGCTAAACCCAAATGTTTCTACGTTCTTGAGAAAACAAGAGAAAAGCTTGAAATCCCTGTTTGGCATGACGATCAGCAGGGAACAGCAACCGTCATCCTAGCCGGATTAATAAACGCCTTTAAAATAGTGGGTAAAGACCCAAAAGAGTCGCTGGTAACCCTAATAGGCGCTGGCTCCGCGAACATTAGAACAGCATACGTACTTATAAGATGGGGAATAAAGCCTGGCAACATTATAATGGTAGACACCAAAGGAATAATTCATTCAAGCAGAGAGGATATGGAAGCCCTTAAAGAGAGAAATCCGTGGAAATACGAACTTGCCCAAAAAACCAATGGGGAAGGAAGAACTGGCTCGATCGCTGAAGCTTTCAAAGGCGCGGACGCCGTCATAGCCGCATCCAAACCTGGTCCAGGTACAATCAAAAAGGAATGGATAACAACCATGGCTGATGATGCCATAGTCTTTGCCTGCGCCAATCCAATACCGGAAATCTGGCCCTGGGAAGCGAAAGAGGCTGGAGCACGGATAATCGCCACAGGAAGAAGCGACTTTGAGAACCAGATAAACAATAGCCTAGGCTTTCCAGCCATATTCCGGGGAGTTTTGGACGTTAAGGCCAAGACAGTTACCGACGACATGTGTATCGCCGCAGCGCAAGAGCTGGCTAAGTTCGCTGAAGAACGAGGAATCCACGAAGGCGACATCGTGCCACGAATGGATGAATGGGAAGTTTTTCCACGAGAAGCCGTGGCTTGCGCGTTGAAATCCATTGAACAAGGCGTTGCCCGAGTGAAGCCTAGCCGTCAAGAGCTTTGGGATAGAGCTGTTGCAATAATCAAAAACGCAAGGGAATCTGTTGAAGCTTTAATGAAAGCCGGGTTGATCAAGCTTCCGCCATCTGAAGAGGAGCTTCTGAGAACTCAAATATAGGTAGGATTCGTGAAAAACCTTAAACTCTCCCTTATTTTCTAGTTTTTGACTTCATTTTGTCGGAAAATTATTTAAGCTTAACCGTGAGAAGTATAGGTTTGGAAAGGATTCGTATGCGGATAGACTACATCCTTTACGTCATAGCTATAGTCTGTTTTATAGCGGCAGCTTCCATAACAATGTTCCAAGCAGCAGAAACCCAACTTTGGATAGTAACCCTCGCCATCCTGGGGTTCATCTTCCTTGGAATAGGATACCTACAAAAACCAGCTGAAACCGCTATTATAGAATCTACGCCGGAAATTGCTCAGGCAGCAGCAACGGTGGAAAAGCCTACAATCGTGGAGAAAACAACGGTAACGGTTGAAACGCCCATGAGCCAGCTTACACAAGTTAAGGGCATAGGCGCTAAAAGAGCTGAACAACTTAAAGACTTAGGCATAAATTCCGTAGAGGACCTAGCAAACGCTTCAGCAAAGGAACTAGCCGCCAAACTTAAGATTTCCCCGAAAATAACCAAAAGGTGGATTACTAACGCTAAAGAATTAACTAAAAAATCTTGAAAGACTTGAACAAGCCTCCAAAACTGTTTCACGTTTCACTCTTTCTTTCAGTGGCTTATCTCGATCTTTATTATCCTTCTCTTCTCCAACCTTCGAATAGCGTCTAGAAACTCGTTTCTTTTCTTACCGTTAACCCTAAAATGGGTTAGCATTTCCTTTACTGGTGTATGAAACTTTCCAAACCTCTGAGCACGCTTTCTTAAATAATCCACTATCAGCCTCTCTACTTTACCGCATTTCCATGTGGTATTCCTTAAAAGAATAGCTATGGAAGAAACGAGGCTTCGGGGCTTCCCATTTTCATTTGACATAAAATCCCCAGCAAACTTAACTTTCCCCCTTTCGGTTTTAAAAGTTTTTTGATTTGCCGCGGCTTCTTGCAACTGAAAGTTTCTTATTAACTCCCCCACTATATGTTAGATTCGGAGTTGAGAAGATGAGTACCGCGGAATCCAAAGTTGAACGTGTATTTTTCACGCGTCTAATGGAGAACGAGGACTTGTTAGAAGCAGTAATTAAACGTGTAGAAAGAGCAAAGGTGAAGGCTGGTTTCTTCTTTCTGATAGGATCTTTGAAAAAGGCGCGGCTAGGCTTTTTTAACGGGCAAGAATACCAAGCAGTGGAAATTGATAGGCCTTTGGAGATTGTTTCCTGTATGGGCAATGTTTCTTTAGACGAGGAAAACCATGTGGTTGTTCACGCGCATATGGTTGTTTCCACTTCGCAAGGCGAAGCCTTCGGCGGTCACCTGCTCTCCGGGTGCGTTGTAAGCTTTACGGCTGAGCTGGTGCTGGTTGAATGCGCTCAGATCCCCTTAAGAAGGGTTCTAGACGAGAAAACTGGTTTACGCCTATGGAGTCTTTAACTGTTTTTTTAATAGTATGCCATGAGCTCTTTCATAATAACCTTCAAGTTTTCCAACAGCCTCGTAGCCTTCTTTCCGGTACAAGTTTAGAGCAGAAATATTGTCCTCTCGAACCTCAAGGCAACAAACTTCCACACCATTTTCCATGAAAATTTCTTCTAAGGCTTTCAGCAGCTTTCTTCCCACGCCTTTTCTACGATGTTTAGATGCAACATCAATAGTTATTACATGTCCGACCAGTTGATCTTTAGTCTTGTAGGTTTTCCCTATGATGAATCCTGCTATTTCATCGTTAACTTGAGCTAACAGCGTAAACGAGTCTGCATCATGAAGAAGGGATATAAGCTGCTCCTTGGTTAACGCTTCAAAGGTGAAGCATTCCCTTTCAATCTCATACAATGCCTCGATATCAGTTACAGAGGCTTTCCGTATACTCACCCGCATGTTTTAACCAAAATTATCTTTCAAAGACATGAGGATAAACCTTGCCTTCTCATCCATAAAAGCTGACTACAACAGCTTTTCCTACTTCTTTTCTGTGAATCCTGCTTATTTCCTCCGATACGTCTTTTTTATCTAAGTATAATAGGTGACTGATGCATCTCTGCTTACAATCAGACGCTCCAAACCGCGGAACCAGAATCTTCGCATTCAAATGTTTTTTTATTTGTTTATTAATCTGGCATTCCCTCTTATGATTCGTGTACACGGCTACTACAGTTTCAAGTCGTACATCTCTATCTGCCAAAAGAAAGTCTATATGCCAATGCTTCTTCTTTCCTCTTTTCCTCAAATGCCTCAAGATGCGGTTTTGCAGGTTTGTTGAAAAATTGCCCAGCGCAGAGCCAGTGTACGCATAATAACCTTCAGCAAAATTTTTCCGGCCTAAGGCGCCGATTTCTATTTCTTTCTCTTTCGAAACCTCGATTATCAGCGTGTACACGCCTCTCTTTGGAAGCTTATCAAGAACGTTTTCTTTCCACATTCTATTTAAACTTGGGTGGGTAAACTTTTAAATGATACCGGTTTATGTATAGCGAAAAGGTCGTGAAGTTATGGCTGAAAAGGAAGACCCTATCAAAATTCATCGGGAAGGAACAACGCTTAGCGACCTTGGAAAACACAAGGAAGCCATTGAAAAGTTTCTTCAAGCTTCCCAACTCTACAAAAAATCCGGAAACTTTTTCGACGCTTCTTACACATTATTTAAGGCAGCGGAATGCAGCTTCATGCTTGAAGACTACGAGTTGGCAGCGGAACGTTTCCTCGAAGCTGCAGAAATAGCCTTCGACAAGGGCTTCGACCGCTTTGCCGTCAGCGCGCTTGAATACGCAAGAGACTGCTACAAGAAACTAGATAAAACAGAAAAGGTTGAAGAACTGGAGAGAAAGATTAAGGAAGTTAA
>ENA-OSAI01000213-OSAI01000213.1-marine-sediment-metagenome-genome-assembly--contig:-NODE-213-length-31572-cov-12.891043_pt1 | contig 31572 bp, 28 predicted proteins | sample MGYA00237871_ERZ529316 | MGnify/ENA primary metagenome ERZ529316 (study PRJEB26369, sample SAMN03142814) | marine sediment metagenome | biome: marine; feature: borehole; material: sediment...
GTAAGAACTAGGCATAAATGGGTTGGCGCTCCAACATAGCCCAAATAGGCCGCTGAGTAAAGGAGGCTTGCCGTTTTAGGAGTAAAATTTAACACAGCTTCAAGTATTGGCACGGTTATGGCAATTCCTCCTGATGGTGAACCTACAAGAAAGGCAAGAATCGCTGGTAACCCTGAAAGCAAAACAACCTCACTTATCTGCCCATTTGAAATTATGCCACCTAAAACTTCGGATATGCCAGAAGTCAAGGTTACATTCCTGAGAAGCATAGCTCCAAAAGCAGCCAACGTTATAGTATAAATCGATGGATTGCTAAAAGTCTTACATAACACGTCAAAGCTTGGCCTAGCTATAACCATTAACAAGGCCAAACCTATAAGTGAAGCCACAAAAACGCTCCAGCTAAAGACAATAACTACAAATATCATTATCAGAATCGGCAGGAAAGACTTTATTAAAATAGCCAAGTTCTCACTTAGTTTGCTTTCTAACCGTTTGTTAGCCTCCGTTTTCGTCTGAACCTTCCATAATCCAAGAAAATATCCAATTACAGACATCGCTAAAACGACTGGAATTTGTCGCAAAATTACTGAGAAAAGAGAAACACCCGTGAGTGCGGACAATAGTATGAGCACCTGGCTTACTGGATAAACTGGGAAGATTATATGGCGGAACCAAACATTAACGTAAACCTTCTTTTCTTCATCCATACGTAGATTATTAGCTTCAGTTTCTATCAAAGGAGCAGACATTAACGCGCCGCCAGCCACTGGTAAAAGCCCAATAACCGCAGGAAGAACACTCACAATAACCTTGGAATTCTTCACTACCTCTCCTAAACTTCGACTTACATCCTCAACCTTCCCAGTTTCTTTGTAAAGTTGACTCAACAGCATTATCCCAAGAGTGGCGCCTACAAGCGATATAGTTACGGAATCCATAGCTGTCCTAGTGAAAACAGATGGAATTTCAGCAAAATCCAAGGAAAGCAAGGCAAGAAGGAGGGATGTGGAAAGTAAGGTTATCTCTAAGCTTATACGCTTATATACCAACACGGCAAGGAAAACAAAAGAGAGGGTCACAGCCGTTAGAGGATCAGCCAGCACCAAGCTAATAACATCTCCCTTTAGAAGCTTCAAAAGTCACAAAACTTTCTTTAAGCTTTTCCTAAACAAATGTTATTTGCATTTATCTAAACATTAAGCAAAGCCCTCTGGTATAGAAAGGCTATATCTAAGAGAAGATTCCCGGAAAATACTTAAATTTAAGAAGTCTTCTAGGAAAAATACAGAGCGCCCTGGTAGTATAGTCCGGTCTAGTATAGGCGGCTGTCGCCCGCCCGACATTACACATAGATAAGTGTAACGGGAACCGGGTTCAAATCCCGGCCAGGGCGCCACTTATCTTAAAAGTAAGAAAGGCTTTTAGGAGCTTGATTCCGCTGTTCTGTGCATATAAACCCATGCTGCACCATAGATAATTATTGAGGCTATGAAAATCCAGAACATAACCGTTAACATCTGAACCGCTTCATTGATTATTTCTTCGAACAACCTTCTCCCTCTAAGTTTATGTGAACTTTTAAGCTGTAAAAACTAAGCTTCTGTTAACGCAATAAGCTTGAAAACGATATATGTAAACTCTCGTAGCAAGGCATTTATCTCATGAAATGCTAAATCTTTATTGACTAGAGGAAGAAAGGAGAAGGCTTCGTTCACTTTTTTCATTTGCTTAAAAACTTTGTCTTCCCAGCAAATCGTAATTGTAGAACCAAGCTTGCCATCCTGAATAAAAGGCGCGTCTAAACTTTTTCAATTGTTTTCGCCTATACAAGATTATGGCAAGAACTATCAAACCAAACAATGCCAAAAGCCCGATTATAAACGAGAGAAGCCACAAAGGCCAAGGTGGACGGTATTCCCCACCCTCAACAATCTCAACCGTTCCATCAACAAAGACATTATCAGCTAAATCCTTCTCACCATCCACTTGACTAGCTTCAGCTTTAATCGTATAAACCCCTGCATTTACATTTGAAGTGTTCCACGAAAAGCTGATTAGCTTCTCTTGGCCCGCACCCAATGATGAAACTTTACGTGTTTCAATAATTGTTTCATCGTAGAAAATGGTTAAACTGAAATTCTCCGAAAAATCTCCCTCATTTTTAACAGTTACTTTAATGATAATTATGTCGCCTTTTGTTACGGTTTTAGGTGAAACCTCAACTCCAACAACGGCGATATCATGGGAAAGCTCTATTATTGGCGCTGCTTTAACTTCAACTTCTCCATCAACAAAAACATTGTTTTCTGTATAATTCTCTCCCTCAACAACACTGGCTTCAGCTTTTAATGTATAATTCCCTACAGCAACACCCGAGGTATCCCAAATAAAAGTCAAATTAAAGCTTTTTCCCGCATCCAGATTCTCCACTAGAAGTACATCAACAACGTTAGAATCATCATAATATAAGGTAACATTGAAAGACTCAGTTTCAGTACCATTGTTTTTAACCGTAACATAGACTTCCAGCTTTTCACCTTTATACACACTAGTGGTTGAAACAGATACATTTAAAACAGCAACATCATGCACTATAGGAGCAATAAATTCTTTAACTTCAACTAAACCATCAGTAAACCAATTATTGTCTAGGTTAGTTTCTCCCGGTACCTCTGATACAGATGCACTTATGACATATTTTCCTTTTTCCACATTATAAACGTGCCATTGGAAAAGAACCGTTGTTTCTTGACTAGCGTTAAGCCCTTCCACTGAAATCGTTTGAATTAACGTGAAGTTATAGTAAGCGCTCACGTCAAATGATTCTTCTCGATTTCCAAAATTTTTTACTGTTACCTGGATTTCTAAGGTTTCGCCTATGTATATTACAGACTTTGAAGGAACAACGCTGATCACTGCGATATCATATACCACTATAGAGATTTCTTTTGAAACTTCTGGACAGTAAGCGATGCCCCCTTCATCGACGGGAGCGTCATAAGCATTTGCACGAACCGTTGCATTACCCGCCCAAACCCCTAAGGGGATGTAGAGCGTGAAATTCACGTAAATAAGTGTGTTATTTGGAGGAACCGTGAAATTGTAAATTTCATTAGAATCTACTAAGTGTCCTTCACTATCATACAGAGAAGTATGGAGGATAATGCATTTATCCGTCATAGCCATGTTGCGTAATGTTATTTTTACGCCAACGTAACTGTTTGGGGTGAAAATGGTTTGTGGTTTAGATAGGTTCTCATCTAAAGTTTCTAGTTTCACGATTTCCACAATCCATCCAGCTTGAAAAGTAAGGTAATCATTTATAATTTCGTCACTTATTCTTGCATTACATGTAACATTCCAGTTTCCGGAAGCCGTTTCCTCCTCAAGAGGTAACGTGAAGGTTATAGTAGCGATCCCGCTTTTGTTAGTTTCAGCGACTCTGCTGAATGTAATGTTAAACATGGAATTTTTAGGACCAGCTACATGAAAAGTTACTAATAAATCTGGAACCGGCCAATCATTAAACTTCGCTAAGGCATAAAGAGTAACATCCTCTCCCAGTGCAAATGCATCACTAGAAACATTAAATCCTCTACCACTATACGGTTCCTTTTGAGTAAATACATCGAGTTCTCCACCAGTATAAGAAATGCCCTGGGGTAAATTTGCAAGAAATGAGTAACTGTAAAAGACTATGATTATCATTAGGAAGGCGGCGAACTTGCTTTTCATCGTCTTTCACAAGAAAATAATAGCCCTTTAAACTTTAACAAATATTCCGTAAGCGTATATATTACTATAAGCGATGTGTAATGGCGGGCCCGCCGGGAATTGAACCCGGGACCCCCGGGTCTCTTCACTAGGGTTTTAGTCCTGTTTAAAAGCCCGGTGCTCTATCCTTGCTGAGCTACGGGCCCCAGTTATTGCTGTTGAATAGGTTTATGAAGGTGTTTTTTAGTGTTTCGTTGCTTTAGTGTTTGTTTGTTGAGCTTTTAGAAGGGTTAATAAGAAATTTCGAATTTTATCGTTAGCGTTTAGAATGGTTTTTATGGTTTTTTCACCTTTCTCAGTTAGCGTGTAGATGCGTTTTCTTTCGTTCCATTTTCCTTGGATAAGCCCATTTCTTTCTAAGGAGTATAAAAGTGAGTATACAGTACCTGAGCTTACCAGAAGATGGAATTTATTATGGATGTAGGCGATTACGTCATATCCGCTCATGGGCCCGTTTCTTAATTCTGCGAGGACTATTACGTCAAGAAAATTCTTTATTATTCTTTCATGTATTTTCTTCAGTATTTTTGACTCCAAAGTTCTATCGCCCGCTATGACTGTCAATCCTACCATCCATAATCACGTCTAGTTTTATATCTAGTATAAATATTTAAATTTTATTCGAATTCTGATTTTGAATTTAAACTTGAACTTGAACATATAAACTAAATAAACAAGCCCTCTCCTTCCGCTTTTAAACACAAACACAACGGGCATATTAGCTATATATATCGCTGAATGTAGCACTTTCCCCAAATATTTTAAACATTCTTTGAAAAATTCCCAAGAAAAGGTTGTTAAATTTGTTTTTTCCAGAATTTAAAAGTTATTTTCTGATTTTATCCTTGTTATGCAATGGTGCTTGAGAATGATTTCGTGGAAATACTCCTTTCAGAAGATAAATGAAGAATACACTTTAGCCGTTAAAAAGAAGAACGCTTTGGATAAGTTATTGGAAGCTGGCAAGATTTCTCAACCTACATATGAATGGTTTAACAAGGAGATTACGGAAACCCTGGAAGAAATAGAGAAACATCGAAGAGAATTAGGTGAAAAACTGAACACAAAAATCTCCGAACTTCAACAGCAAGTAAAAACTTTGGAGATTTTCCTTGTTAACTTGGAGATTCAACGTGCAACTGGTGAGGTAGCTGGAGAAATTTATGAAAAACAAATAGAGTCCTTAACCGTAGGCATTAATGCTGCTAGACAAGAATTAAACTCGTTAAAGGAAGCTGCAGACGAGCTAACCTTGAAATCCGAAGCTCTACTCAAAGAGCCCTTAAAACCCATAGAAGAAACATCAACTTCAATGATTGACGAATCGAAACCCGAGTTGGGAGAGCTGAAAGAAGAAAAAGAGGAAACGTTAACTCAATTCCAAACAGAGAAGGAGCCAGAAACACTTTTAGAGCCAACTTTACCAACAGAAGAAAACGTAGAGGAAAATATAGAGTTCCAAACTGTAAGTGCTGAAGAAGAAAACGTAGAACCTTCCTTTTCAGGAAATGAGGAAGAGGAAGATATAACGTTATAAGCGTTTAATGACTCCCTTCTATGCTTTTTCTCTTTTTTCTGTTTGAGATAAACCGTTAATTAGGATTTATTCCTTTATAGCTTAACTAACGCATGCTAGGTGGAAGTGGGCTTTCTTGTTTAAGACAGGGTTAGTGTTTCATGAGAAATATGGACAATATGATTTGGGTATTGAGCACCCCTATAGAGGTGACCGTTTCGCTAATGCTATAAAATTCTTTAAGGATCATGGTTTGCTTGAATTATCTAACGTTAGATTGTTGAAGCCTGTTCCAGCTTCAAGAGAAGATTTGTTAAGGGTTCACGATGAGGATTATGTGGACTTGATTTTTCGATTAGCTGAAGAAAATAAACCTTATGATGTGGAAACTCCTGTTTCACCTTCTATTCTTGAAGCTGCCTTGCTTATTGTTGGGGGCGCGCTTGAGGCTGGAAAGAACATTTATGATGGAAAGGTTCTTCGAGCTGTAGCTTTGGGGGGTGGTTATCATCATGCTGGAAGGAATTATGGCGGCGGCTTCTGCCTTTTCAACGACGTTGCGGTTTTGATAGAATATCTCCGCGAGAAATATGGGATTAAGCGTTTCTTGGTTCTGGATCATGATGTTCATTTCGGAAATGGAACAAGCGATATTTACTACGAAGATTCTTCGGTTCTGTTTATTTCTTTGCATCAAGATCCGAAGACTATTTATCCGGGCACAGGTTTCGTTGAACAAGTTGGAAAAGGCGAAGGAGAAGGCTTCAATATAAATGTGCCGTTGCCTCCAGGAACTGGAGACATTACTTATCTAAGGGCGTTAAAGGAGATTTTTGTGCCATTAGCCTTAGAGTTTAAACCCGAAATTATCGTTTCGAACGGTGGAAGCGATCCGCACTTTGCAGATTTACTGGGTAACCTTGCTTTAACTGTGAAAGGATTCTTTAAACTGTCACGGGTCATTGGAGAAACCGCTGAAAAAGTTTGTTATGGGAAATGGGTTCTGATGCCTGGCAGTGGCTATAACCCGCGAGTTCTACCTGCTTGCTGGTACGCACTTTTGGTTGGCGCAGTTGGCGCAAATGATTTCAACATTGAAGATGAACATGCTCCACCAGTCGAACCGGAATATTGTCGACGAGCCGTCAATAATACTCTTCGAAAGTTGAAAAGGCTTCTGAAACCTTATTGGAGTTGTTTCCGTTAGAGTTTAAACTGTTTTTATCCTTCGCTCTCTAAGGGTTCAATTATTACGGCTGTACCATAAGATGCGAAAATGGTTGCCATCCCTTGTAGTATGTCGCTTGTTTCAAAATCAGCGCCTATTACAGCGTTGGCACCCATCTCCCGAGCGTTTTTTATTAATCTGTTTAGTGATTCCCTTCTTGCTTTTTCACATTCCACAGTATAGGTAGTGACTTCACCGCCGAAAATTCCTTCAATCCCTGCTACAATTTTTCCGCCAACACCCCTAGTTCGGACGGTTAGCCCATGAACTGGCCCGAGAACTTTTACTATTCTGTATCCAGGCACCGTGGGAGTAGTCACTACAATTATGGGTTCTTTCTCTGGCATAATAGACACCTTGCTATACCCTTTACAGTTAGTTTCATTTTAGGTTTTATGTTGCTAGATTTTCTGGTGCAGACTAAGGCTTAAACATATGTGAGTTTACTAATCTATGGGCTTGGCGCTTGATAGACATTGAGAAAGTTCGGGAAATGTTTCCAATAACTCAAAACAAAGTCTTCCTCAATCATGCTAGTCAGTCGCCCCTTCCTAAGCCAGTAGCGGAAGTCATGCAGAGATACATTTATGAATCCTCCAATTTCGGAGACTTCTCATTGGAATGGCATGATGGTGGAAAACCCTTTTTTGCCGAACTGATAGGGGCTAGCAAAGAAGAGATCGCCTTGGTTGAGAACACTTCAATGGGCTTGAACATGGTGGCAAACATGTTGGAGTATCCTTGCGAAGCAAACGTGGTTACAACAGACCTTGAATACCCTTCAGTTGTCTACCCATACTTAAAAAAGAAGTGGAGCTTGAAAGTTCGATATGTTAAGAACGTTAATGGGAAACTTTTGCTGGAAGATTTTGAAAAAGCAGTGGACGACCAAACGGTTGTGGTAGCGGTAAGTCATGTGGAATATGTTAACGGCTTCAGAAATGACTTGAAAGCCTTAGCTGAAATAGCCCATCGACACGGAGCTTTCCTAGTTGTGGACGCTATCCAATCAGCTGGCGCCATACCAATTGACGTTAGAAGAGACGACGTGGATTTCCTTGCAGCCGCATGCTATAAATGGCTTCTTGGACCATGTGGAGCAGGCTATCTCTATGTTAGAAAGAATTTAATCAAGGAGCTAGAGCCTTCTTTCATTGGTTGGGCAGGCGTTAAACAGAAAGTATTCGAAACCATTGATTTTTGGGACATATGGCACCTAAACTTTCCGGAAGACGCTAGCAAATTCCAAGTTGGCTCACCGAGCTTCATAAGTTTTGTTGGCGCAATTGAAGCGCTTAAACTCCTGTTAAGAACTGGAATATCTGAAGTTGAGAAGAGAATTCTCGACTTAACTGATTTACTTATAGAGAAAGTTAAAGAGTTAGGGATGAAGCTTCAGACTCCAGAGGATCGGAAATACCGTTCAGGTATAGTAAACTTTAAAATGGCTAATCCAGATGAACTTGTTAAACGGCTTTCCGAGAAAGGCTTTGTTGTGTCAGCGCGTTCACATGGAATAAGGGTTTCTCCTCACTTTTACAATACCGAAGAGGAAATTAATCGCTTTATCAATGAACTGAAGAGGGTACAATAAACGTAGTGAACCTAAAAATGCGGATAGTTAAAGTCACCGATAAAAATATAGAGGGTGTACTTGATTTTCTGCGAACTGATATACTAAGGCATGTGTTTGCATATTACGACATTCAATATAAATCAGAGTATACCTCAATGTACGTAGCCTTTAACGAAGAAGCTTCAATAGAAGCTTACCTTCTTGTTTACACGGCTTTAAGATTTCCAAGCGTAATTCTGGAAGGAGAAGCACCAGCGGTAGAAAGGCTCTTGGCGCAAGCACCAAAAAATGCAATGATTATCCATGCTGAGCCACACCTTCTTGGTGTGGTAAAGAAAAAGTTTCCCGAAGCAAAAGTTTATGTTGAAAATTGGATGCTTGTGAAAAAGGATGAGGCGCGTTTTTTCGATTCGCCTTTAGTGCGCAGATTAGAAGTTGAGGATGCAACTAAACTGCTACATTTGCTTTCCACAAGAGAAGATCGTGTCCCTGAAAGTAAAGAAAAGTATGAAGAGATGATTCGTAGCATGCCGGTCTACGGAGTTTTCCTGAACAATGAAACACTTGTTTCCTACGCAGCTAGCTTTCTTCAACTCCCCGAAGTCTGGATGATAGGTGGAGTGTATACTCACCCAAAAAGTAGAGGAAAGGGCTACGCTACCCTAGCCGTTTCAGCCATTACCAAACATGCCTTGGGCTCTGCAAAAGCTGCAGCATTATTCGTTAGATCTGACAATTATCCAGCTATAAAGGTCTATGAAAAAATCGGATACAGGAAGGTTGGAGAGAAACTTTGGATAGATGTAAATACGGGCCTAAAACCTTAGAAGCCTAATAAGCGGTTAAACTAGACTTCTAAATTTAAGATACTGAAAGAAGAGTTCAAGAAAGGGCTTCTTGGATATCCACTTCATAAGCTTAACATCTCGAAACAATATCCACCCATATGTTTCTTTCCATAAACGATTAAACAGTTTAGGGTTATTCTCAACAATGGCTTCTGCAGCTAATTCGCCGTCTAAAAGAGCATATATTATGCCTTCCCCAACCACTGGGCTTACGTGACCTGCAGCGTCACCAATTAATATCCAATCTGTTCCTGCAACTGGAATATGAAGAGTTTTAATATCTTTAATGTGGGGAATTAAAGCTGCCCACTCTGCGTTTTTCTTTACATGCGGGTAATGCCTTTTGATGAAAATGTCCAGTTCCTTTTTAAGTCCATAAGAACGAGATAAATTGGCACACCCTATTCCTAGGCTCGTATGGCTTTTCCGAGGGATCACCCATAAATACCCAACTCTATGGAAAAGAAACTTCAAAATGATTTCTTCATCCTCCAATCCTTCAACAAGATATCCATAACATAACCCTTTATCCTTACTGTCTAAAGCACCTACAATGCTTTTTCGAACTATGCTGTTAACACCGTCAGCTCCGACCAATCTCTTAGCAAGATAAGACCGCTTCGCAGTCTTGATCTTCCACATACCCCCTTTTCTTGTCAAAGCTGTGACTTTCTCCTCAACTAACTCAGCGCCCTCTTTCACAGCTGTATCTAACAAAAACTTGTCAAGCTCTAGCCTAGAGAAGCAAAGGAACCTGCTATATCTGGAAGAAATACGTATTCGTTTTCCATACGGCGAAATTATACATAACGTTTTTCTTTCCCTACGTTCTATTGGGATTTCCTTCAGAAAAGGTAACATTTTTTGTGCCGATGGAGATACGAGGCCGCCGCATGGTTTTTCTCGTGGATGGGTTGGGTCGAAGATCACTGGATGAACATCGTTTTTTGCGAGGTGATATGCGCAATAGGAGCCTGCTGGTCCGCCGCCAACAATTGCCACATTAATCATAACAGTTAATTATTCTCAATTTTCATTATAAGAACGTTTGGAACAGGCTATTTTTAATTAAAGTTTTAACCGAAAAAGATTAAAGTTTATGATTGAGAGTTGTGGTAGGTCAATAACAAGATTTGAGATGAATAGTTATGGCGTTCCAGAAAGGGGATTTCATACTGATCGATTACACCGCAAAAGTCAAGGAAACAGGCGAAGTGTTTGACACCACGATTGAAGAGGTAGCAAAGAAAGAAAAACTCTATAAAGAAGGTGAAACCTACGAGCCGAAACTTGTTGTAGTAGGCGAAGGATGGGTGTTAAAAGCGTTGGATGAGGCTATTCAAGGGTTAGAGCTTGAAAAAAAGGCTGAAGTTGAGATACCTCCGGAAAAAGCCTTTGGAGCTCGGGATCCAGAGAAAGTTAAGCTTGTTCCCTTAAGGCGATTATTAGCAAAAGGCGTTACCCCACAAGTTGGCGCACAAATAGAGTTCAATGGAAAACTCGCCACTGTACGCACTATCGGCGCAGGAAGAGTTCAACTAGATTTTAACCCACCTCTAGCCGGAAAAACCCTAATCTACGAGATTACCGTGAAAAAAAGGCTTCAAGATCCGAAAGAAAAAGTTCTAGCCTTAATTCACCGAAGAATTCCTGCTGTCGAGATAGAAAAGTTCAAGCTAAATATGAAGGAAACTAAAATCGAGTTAGAAATGCCAGAAGAAGCCTTCTATTTAGAGGGAATACAGTTAGCTAAGAGAGGAATAGCCTTGGATGTGCAAAAGTTTTTTCCAGAAATTCAAACTGTAAAGTTTACTGAAACTTATCAGAAGAAATCCGGCGAAGCTTAGCTTTTACTAGTGAAGATCCCTCTATGCAATCGAGTTTTCCTTTAACCTCAACTATTATACATTTATCACCGTCTACCAGCCCAACTGGACGACATAAAACAGCATTTTTACATGTTATTTCCTTGCATAGTTGAGTTTTAAAAACAATTGTTGCACCTTCTACAGCTAATTTTGAGGGGATAGCTGTTAATGCCTCTGCTTCAACAACTTCAACCACCCGTACTCCTTCTTCATGAAGTGGGCAGGGAAAAATGTTTTTACGGAGACTAGTTACTTGGTATACACGTCCGGATTCCAGGCTTTCTATGCAAACGTGATAGTACCCACAGTTTTCGCATTGAGCTGACGAAGTATGGAATACAAATTTGAAGCCTTTTCTTGCTTGTTTTGCACTTATTAAAGTGATAATGCGGCGTTTTTTCAAAGATTTCAGCGCTTGTTGCTCCTTTATCAATCGATTACTCCAGTGTTTTTGGCGAGTTTTTCAGCAAAGTGAGAATCCATATTAATCTCATTCAAAATTGTGTATCTTTCAGGACGGACAGTTGGAGCTTTAATCAAAGCCTCTACAGCTTCTTCAACAGTTACTCCTAGCTCTGAAGCCGTAGTTGGCGCTTTTAGCGTTTCAAGCGTCTGTTTCACCGTTTTCCAGTTTATTCCATGAAGGAAAGCCATCATTATTGTTCCAACCCCACACTGTTCTCCATGTAACGCATGTTTCGAAGCGGTTAAATCCAAAGCGTGACTAAAGAGATGTTCAGAGCCACTACATGGCCGGCTACTCCCAGCTATACTCATCGCTACTCCACAGCTTATTAAAGCCTCCAAAAGAATCCTCAATCCTTCCTCATTATTCTCCTTTATCAGCTCTACGTTCTCCATCACCAGTTGTGCACTCATTAAAGCTAAACTAGCCGCATATTCCCCATAGTACTCGTTCTGAACTTTGTGAGCAAGCTCCCAGTCACGGACAGCTGTTAGCTTTGCTACTACGTCGCCACATCCGCTTATGGAGAAACGTTTCGGTGCTTTCATAATTATCTCTGTATCCGCGATTATAGCTAGTGGAGCCTGTGCCATAACCGAGTAGGGTTTTTCAAAGCCTTTCACCGAGGCTACTGGGCTTGCAATTCCATCATGAGAGGCGGTTGTGGGAACACTAATGAAAGGTATTGATTGATTAGCCGAACTTATTTTTGCCACGTCAATTTTCGTTCCACCGCCAACTCCGAAAACCACTTGAGGACGATTTATGCGAATTTTTTCCTCAACCTTCTGAACTTCGTCCACATTTGAAGATTTAACAACCACGTAATCAACTTCTACACCGCGAGACTCCAGCATCTCAAGTACAATTTTTCCTGCGACTTCCATTGTTTTGTATCCAGTAACAATCAAAGCGGAATCTGAAAATCCCAGTCTTTGAAAAACTTCCGTTACCGTATCTATAGTTCCTTCCCCAACTATTACCTCTCGGGGAAGTTGCATACGGTGGCGTTTCATAGTCAACAGCAATCACTTAAATCTTGAGTTTTCTCCTTTCCGTTCATAACCTTGCGGTTTATGGTTTTAAAACTTATGGAGAAAACGTTAAGAATAACTTAGCCTGAACCCTACAGTTTAGAGTTAAAATGACAGACATTTGTTTCATATTTGAAGTTCATCAGCCGTTAAGGTTAAACCGCAACTTCCATCCCAGCTTATTTGCTGGAAAAAATATAAGCGAAAAAGATTTGTTCAACCTCTATTTTGACAATGATCTAAACAGGAAAATTTTTGAAAGAACATGTCAGAAGTGTTATTTTCCAGCCAACGATATTATTCTCGAAAACATTGATAGATACAAACGAGAGAAAAGAAGATTTAAAGTAGCCTATAGTTTGTCAGGCATTTTCGTCGAACAATGTCAACACTGGAAACCCAGCCTACTCGAATCTTTTAGAAGACTTGCAGAAACTGGATGCGTGGAATTCCTCTGCCAAACCTATTATCATTCCCTGTCTAGCCTTTTTGGACTTGACCGAACCGAATTTATTGAACAAGTAAACATGCACCATCAACTCGTCCAGAAATTGTTCAAGCAGTCACCCCAAACCTTTGAAAACACGGAATGCCTATACAACAACTCCATCGCCAAAACTATAGAATCCTTAGGGTTCAGAGCTATAATAACTGAAAGCGTTGCAAAAGTACTTCAATGGCGAAGCCCGAACTACGTTTACAAGGCGAAGAACTCTGAAATACGCGTTTTGTTACGAAATTACAGGCTTTCAGATGACATAGGATTCCGTTTTACCTCACGATGGTGGAGCGAATGGCCATTAACTGCAGAAAAATACTCCAGCTGGCTAGCTGCCACACCTGGACAACTCATTACAATCTTCATGGACTATGAAACTTTCGGTGAACATCACTGGCCTGAAAGTGGAATTCACGAATTCTTGAGATGGCTTCCAGGCGAGATACTTAAGTGGCATCATCTTTCTTTCATCACGCCCAGCGAAGCCGTGGAAAAACATCAACCTGTAGGTGAAATAGATGTTGGAGATTTCGAAACAATTTCTTGGGCTGACTTAGAAAGAGATACAAGTGCTTGGCTTGGAAACCCAATGCAGCTAACCTGTTACGAATCGTTGAAGTCGCTTGAGGAACTAGTGAAAGATACTGAGGATCCCGAATTAGTTCGAATATGGCGTTATCTCCAAAGTAGCGATCACTTGTATTACATAAGTACTAAAGGAGCTGGACCGGGGGACGTACATAGCTACTTCAATCCATATAATAGTGCAGTTGAAGCCTTCACAGTCTTCTCACGCATTTTGTCTGATTTCGAAAACAGGGTTATGAGAAAGTTTCAAACACCTCGTTTAATTGCGAAGAGGATATTAAGACGGGTCCCGGCTACTAGGGCTTTCATTTTCTTTCAAGAATTTGCTAAACCAACATCTTTCGTTGCTTTCAGCCTAGAAGAGTTTCACTCCTTATTGAAAGTTGTGAGTTTGCAGTCCATCGAGTTTCACGTGCGTAGAGGTGACTTCGAAACATGGATTCGACACGTGATTGGGGACACTGAGTTAGCTGATGCGATACGTAGAATTTCAGAGTTAAGATTGCGACGAGAAAGGTTACGTAGGGCTCTTTTGGATTTAATTCAGAAGAGGATAGTGAAGCTCAAAAACGTGGCTGGACAGCTGAAGGTTTTCAGGAAACCCTTAAGTATTTAACTTGTATGTTAGAACTTTCTACCGTAAAGCTAATTAATAGCACTTTTATGAATACATGGGTGCTGTTTCATCAGCGTAAAACTCGGCGAAACAGGAGTGTTTTGGTTTTAGGGAGAAATGGAATGAATGATACCGGAAACGCCTGATAAGTTAGTGCTACGAGGAACCACTACTATAGGAGTGGTCTGCAAAGATGGAGTCATTCTCTCCTCAGATACCCGTGTAACCATGGGGACTTTCGTGGCTCATAAGAAGGGGAAGAAAATCTACAAAATTGACAATCACTTAGCCATGACAATATCTGGAACAGTGGCTGACGCTCAATGGACAGTTGACGTTCTCAGAGCCAACGCTCAACTCTACAAGCTCAACGTAGGTAGACCTATGCCCGTGAAAACCGCCTCCCGCCTCATAGCAAACCTACTATTCTCAGCCAGATACGCTCCGCTAATAGCCCAAATCCTCGTTGGCGGAGTTGATGACACAGGCCCCCACGTATTCATGCTTGACCCCTTCGGAAGCTTAACAGAAGAGAAATGCGTGGCAACAGGTTCAGGTTCACCTATAGCTTACGGAGTACTAGAAGATAAATTCAAAGAAGACATGCCTGTTTCTCAAGTCTTGCCAATAATTGTTCAAGCCGTGAACTCGGCTATGAAAAGAGACTCCGCTAGCGGTGACAGCTTCGACGTCGCAGTAATAAATGAGGAAGGATATCGCCAGCTAACCCCTGAAGAGAAAAAGAAAATCCTCGAAGGCAGCAGTTAAGAGGAATAATTATTGAAAACCTCCAAGGACAAAACCAAAGTTGAAATAAGCCAATACGTGCTAGAACATGTACCAAAAGAAGCTCAAGTCACTAGAGTCGAGTATGAAGGCCCAAGACTCGCATTGTATACTAAAAAACCAGAAATTCTCATCGAGCAAAGCAACATAATTGCTGACATAGTAAATCTGATAAGAAAACGAATAGTGATTCGTTCGGACCCCTCTGTTAGGCTTCCAGAGAAAGAGGCGGAAAAGGTAATACGAGAAATAGCTTTTCCCGAAGCTGAGATAGCTAGCATAAACTTTGATCCAAGCCTCGGCGAAGTTGTAATAGAGGCCAAAAAACCCGGACTTGTTATAGGAAAAAATGGGGCAGTTCTGCAAGAAATAATTAAGCGAACACGTTGGAGACCTAGGATACTGAGAAGCCCACCAATTCCCTCAAAAATCGTCACGCATATGCGACATTTCTTGCACGCCGAAAGCAAAGAAAGAGAAAGAATCCTCCGAACAGTAGGAGAAAGAATCTTCAGACCCTTAATCATGGAAGTAGGCGATATTCGCATAACCGCTCTCGGCGGAGCCTTGGAGGTGGGAAGATCAGCCTTCCTAGTTCAAACAAGAGAAAGTCGTGTTCTCCTCGACTGCGGCATAAACCCCGGAGCTGCAAGCCGAATGGACGCGTTTCCACGATTTGACGCGCCAGAATTCGACATAGAATCCCTAGACGCCGTGATCATAAGTCATTCCCATCTCGACCATTGTGGGCTTCTTCCATTCCTATACAAATATGGGTACGACGGGCCAGTATACTGCTCTGCTCCTACATCGAATTTAATGACCTTGTTACAGTTAGACTACTTAGATGTTTTAAGTAAACAAGGAATCATACCGCCTTATGACCAGAAGGATGTTAGAGAATGTGTTCTACATACTATCCCGTTGCGTTACGGTATGGTAACCGACATAGCTCCGGACATTCGCCTAACCCTTCATAACGCTGGACATATTTTAGGCTCTTCCATAATTCACTTACATATAGGCGAAGGACTACACAACATTGTATACACCGGGGATTACAAGTTCGGAAAAACCATGCTTTTGGAATCAGCAGCAACAGAGTTCCCCAGGGCAGAAACCGTAATAACCGAAACCACCTACGGTGGCCCCCAAGACGTGATGCCGTCCAGAGTACAAGCCGAACAGAACCTCACCAACATCATAAACGAAACTTTAGAAAACAATGGAAAAGTTTTGATCCCAGTTCCAGCAGTTGGCAGAGCCCAAGAAATCATGCTCATAATTGACGGAAGCATGCGTAGCGGTATGATGAAGGAAGCACCAGTATACATTGAAGGAATGATCTCTGAAGCAACAGCCATACACACAGCTTATCCCGAATACTTGGCAAGAGACGTTAAGAAAAGCATACTACACGAGGGTGTAAACCCATTCCAGTCCGAATACTTCACCATAGTAGAACATCCAAGCGTAAGAGAAGAAATAGTGGAAGGCGAACCATGCATAATCTTAGCTACTTCCGGGATGCTTGAAGGCGGTCCAGTCATTGAATACTTCAAACGCTTAGCATCTGACAAGAAGAACACACTAATCTTCGTAAGCTACCAAATCGAAGGAACCCTGGGAAGACGAATTCAAAGAGGCCTAGAAGAAGTGTCAACGATGAACAGTGAAGGAAAGATAGAAATAGTAAAAGTGAAGCTTAGGATAGAATCGATAGAAGGATTCTCCGGGCATTCTGACCGAAAACAGGTCATAAACTATCTTACACGAATTACACCGAGACCTGAAAGAATAATCGCAGTTCATGGCGAGAGAGTCAAATGCCTAGGCGTTGCAACTTACCTAACAAAGAAATACAAGTTTCAAGCCTCAGCTATGAAGATTTTGGAAACCATTAGGCTGCAGTAGACGCTTGGTTCGCTGGAATTGGCGGTTTTTGACGCCAAATCCTTACAGTAGAAGGCGTTAACACAACACGTTCTTCTCCCAAACGAGCAATATCTCCACCTATAGACTCAGCGAACTCACAGAGCTCGTTAACAGCCCTTTTAACATCCTCAATACTTTTCCTAGCCAAAGTGTTAACGCGGATAATAACTATATTCCCAGATTTCACTTCCTTTTTTATTTCATCCAAATCAGAAAGATCGCGCAAGGGTAAAGCCTTCAAATATAGTTTACCGGATTCTACGGCTGGATGCTGCGCAGCAACCTCTACAGTTTCAGTTTCTTCCCTTTCTGATTTTTTCTGTTTTCGGAAAAGCTTTTCTAAGGCTTTGCTAAAGCTTGACAAACGCTATTCCTCTCCTATTATTTAGTTCCCTTTTAAGTTTAAACGTTTCTTAAAGTCACGTCTTCACCCGAAGGTTAACTCGAAATTAATAGCTAGTATTTTAAAATCCTTTATGAATCTAGAATAAGTATACAAGCTTCACTTCAATAACGATTTAATGTATTTCCATGTCTTATCACCAATAAAATGTAAATTTTTCACAGCTTTTCCCCTGTTCACATTCCGAATTTCCTCTGAGCTACCTAACGCTTTCCCCACTGCTAAAGGCTTGCCATGGCGCTCATCAACTATTACCACTATATCATCAGCTTCAAAATCTCCTTCAACACGAACTATTCCTGGAACCATAACGTCCGCACCATCGCAGACATGTGGAACCGCACCCATATCCACCACCACCCGGGGGATACGAGACAGCAATGCACTAAACATTAGAGATGGAAAAATGTCTTCCCCCTTTTTCACCAGCAATGGTTTGCCACTTATAACGAAAATCCTCAAATCCCTATCTGTTTCAACAACTTCAACACGTATGCTGCCAATTTTCAAAATTTCTTTTAAGGAAACCTTGAATTTTACCGTGAAATCTCGAACAAAACTCTTAGATTCCTTATCTCGCAAAAAATATCTTCTGAACGATTTAGAAGACATAAAGTTAATATTCCATGTTAGATAGATTTAAATTGTTCTCCTAAACAATACAAAGGAGAAGCTTAACCTAACCCGGGGATAGTGGACAATCTATGAGTGAAATGACTACTCAAATACTGGAAGAAAGCCTTGGAAAAATAGTGCTGGTAAAACTCAAAGGTGGAAAAAGCCTACGCGGGAAATTAAAAGGCTTTGACCAGCACTTAAACCTTGTTCTGGAAGATACAGAAGAAACCACAAACATGGAAAATGTTAAGAAACTAGGAACAATAATTGTAAGGGGCGATAACGTCGTTTTGATTTCACCCCCACCTAGGTGATAAACATTGGGAAAAGGCACACCCTCCATGGGCAAAAGGGCTGGAAAAACCGTCCATATAAAATGTAGACGATGCGGGAGAAGAGCTTACAACGTTTCTAAAAAAAGATGCGCAGCCTGCGGCTATGGCGCAAGCCCTAGAATTAGAAGGTATGCATGGCAAACTAAAAACCTGAACCGGAGAAGGCTTCGTTAAATCTTAGCCTGAATTGGAAAATCTTGAAATATTGAAGTAGGTCTTGTCTACCTTTACGAAAATTAGAGGCCCTCGGGTTCGGGCTAGTTCTCTAGCCTTTTTTAGGGCTTTGTTTAAGGTGTTTAGCAAAAACTCGTTTTGGTTTACAGAAGGCTTTTTGTTTTTAGCTCCTAATTCAAGTTTTAACACGTTTTCAGCTATAATGGAAGTCCCACATATCTCGCCGTTCTTTATTAAAGTTGCCACCACAACTTCTTGAAGCTCCTGTTTGTTTCTTATCCTCCGCCATTTAGGCTCAGCATCACTCAAAAGCTTCGTAGTTTTGTTCCATCTTTCAAAGCTTTGTTTCCCTATCAGAAGCTTAACACGTTCCTTCCATTTTTTAAGCCATACCCCCGTCCACATCTCCAAGAACTCCTCCAGCTCCTTCGGATTTTCGTTGAAAAATTTCTGAATTCTTTCAGCTAGTTCACATTCACTAGCTTCTTTACCCACAAGCTTCCAGTGGAATTTAAGAAAGTTCATCAGGTCTTGACAAGCTATCTGGAGAACTCTTCTGTCCGAGCCATACAAGTCTAACATTGGGTTACGATTCTTCAACGCTTCGTACAACAGGAGCTCTAGGAAGTTCATTACCGAAGCCTTCTCCATTAAAAATATGTTGATGGCGCGTTAATTAAGCTTTATTTATGATTGCTTCTATAACATTTTCCAATAAGACTCCGGTATATATCCGGATGAGAAATATAATTTTATAAAAGCACATGGGGAATCCGGTTAAAATTATTAACTATTACATTAGGACGCTCCATTTCCAGTTCTTCTTTACAAAATAAGCCTGAAAGAACGGCTATTGTCTTAGCTCCAGCCCTTTTTCCGGCGCGAATATCCACAACAGAATCCCCTACTACTGCACATTCATCAGTGGAAACCTTTAGACACTTAGCGCACTTCAACAAAGCTTCAGGAGAAGGTTTCGGAGACTCTACATCTAGAGCCGTAACTACAACTCTGAAATATCTATGTAAACCTAATTTTTTTAGCTCTCTTATAAGTTTCATTCTGTCAACGAATCGCATGGTAATCAAAGCCAGAGAAAACTTTGTGGAAAGTCTTTCTAATGTTTGGAGGACGTTTGGGAAAGGCTTAGACTTGTAAAAAGTAGTGTTGTAATACGTCGCGAGATAGGCTTTCAAAAATTTTTCCGTAGACTCCTCGTTGCCTATTAATTCATCAATGGGTAACTTCATTTCTAAACGTCTAGGAATTTCGAAAATCATTCTGTAACTGAAGTTTGTCCGTCCTATCGCTTTCATTCCAGCTTCGAATGCCTCTACATAGGCTCTTCTTGAATCTACTAATGTACCGTCTAGATCAACAAGCAATGCCTTAACCTTCAACTTCAAAGTCTCACACCCTGCTATTTTCGATAACTTTTTATTATTCCTAGCTGTGTAGTAGAAATGCCAAACCTACTAATAAGGGGAAACAGTTTAAAATTGAGAGTGAAGGGCGATGGTTAGAAAAGCAAGAATACGATTGACGAGTACAGATTATAAAAAACTTGAAGAAGTATGTCAGGAACTAAAGGCCATCGCCCAAAAAACTGGAGTTAAAATGGTTGGTCCTGTACCCCTGCCAACCAAAAGGCTCCGTGTTCCAGTTTTAAAGACCCCTTGCGGTGAAGGAACAGCAACATGGGATAGATGGGAACTCCGTATCCATAAAAGACTGATTGATATAGACGCTGAAGAAAGAGTAATGCGGAGAATAATGAGAATTCGGGTTCCAGAAGAAGTTCACGTAAGCATAGAACTAATCTAAACTTAATGATAAAGGGAAAGGGAATAAACCACTAGTACTACTGATGCAACAAAGGCTAAAAGCCAAACCTTCTTGTTCCAGAAAAACACCTTAGCCCCATCCAATAAACCCAAAGGAATCAAATTAAACAATGCTATCCAAGCATTTATGAAGGAACTTAAAACCAGCACTAAATTGAGATTGCCTCCTAAAGGAAGGTGAACTAGACCTAAAAAAACAGCTGAAAAAATAAGATTAGTTCCAGGTCCAGATAGGGCGATTCTCCCAAAGACATCTTTTCCAACAAACCCCGCAATCATAACTGCGCCGGGAGAAATAATTTTGAAGGGAGGAGGCATGAAAATCGAAATTAATGTTAAAAGCGCCCCAAAGATAACTATTCGAAACTCTGCCCAAAGTCCATATCTTTGAGCTGCAAACTTGTGTGCCATTTCATGAGCCAAAAAGGACAGCGTAAAGATGCTGACAAGAAGGGCTAAATAAACTGGCTGAATGTTTGTGGATGGGGTGAATGATGGAGTGAAAAACGAGAATCCTATCGCTATAACTAGTAAAGTGCTTATAGTCAAGTGTTGAAGCTCCTTAGCGCTGAACCATAAATCCCGTGAAGTTCTTTCACGGATGGGGGTTCTATGCGCAATCTCATACTCATGCTGGGTTCTGGGTTCCACGATCACAGGCGGTAAAGGTCTAGTTGGTGCACGAGCTCTCCACGCTTCGGGACATTCATGATTTTCTGGCAGCCGATGTTCGCTGCAGAAATAGCCCCCACAGTAGGGGCATTTAAACGGAAGAAAAACTTCTATTCCACACTTTTGACATTCAACCATTTCAACGCATGCTCGCGTCTTAATTTTAAGATGTCAAACTTAAATGTTATGAGAGGAAACGTTTAAATGGCTTTGCAACCTGTAAACCATTTAGTGATAGATATATGCCTACACATGGTTCCTTGGCAAAAGCTGGGAAGGTAAGGTCTCAAACACCTAAAATAGAACCCCGTCCCAAAAAGAGCCGTTCGCCTAGGATACGGACTAGACGTAATTATGAGAAGAGAATAATTTTACAGCGGAAACCAGGGCAAAACTGGATTTAAACTATAAACCTTTTAGTCGACAAGTTCATTATAGCCTTTTATGGAAAAAGCCACTCTTGTCTTATTGAATGGTAACGTTCTAACTTTAGATCCTTCTAAACCAAAGGCAGAAGCAATAGCAATATGTAACGACAAAATTTTAGACGTAGGAAAAAACTCAAAAATAAAATCTTATGTCAGTGAAAAAACCCAAATAATTGATTTAAAAGGAAAAACCGTTATTCCCGGACTAACCGATTGCCACACTCACATGCTTGCCCTCGGATGGACTTTGACAAGCCTCAACTTGAGAGATGTCAAGTCAATAAAAGAACTTAAAAGAAAACTAAAGGAATTCGCCCGAAAAAAACCATCTAATAAATGGATTTTAGGTGGAAGATGGGACCAAGAGAAATTCGCTGAAAAACGATATCCAACCCGTTGGGATCTGGATTCGGTGATTCCAAACCGCCCAGTCTTCTTGTTAAGGGTCTGCGGACACATTGCCGTTTGCAATAGCAAAGCCTTGCAGCTAGCAGGAATAGACAAAAACACTATTCCCCCTTCTGGAGGAAGCATCGATAAAGATGCAAAAACAGGCAAACCCACGGGGATTCTACGAGAAAATGCCCTCGAGTTTATTTGGCGTGTCATCCCAAAGCCCGTCCAAGAAGAAATCGAAGAGATATGTCTATTAGCCTGTAAGAAGGCTGTTGAAAACGGTCTAACATGCGTGCACTGGATTGCTAGCTCGCCTAAGGAAATTCGAGCTATTTTTAAGCTTTACCGTAAAAAACAGTTACCCCTACGCGTCTACTTCGGTGTTCCAGTTGAATACTTTGACAATTTAGCTGGCGCTGGCTTAACCACCGGTTTTGGCAACGAAATGGTTAAAATAGGATTTGTGAAGATTTTAGCGGACGGTTCTCTAGGGGGACGAACAGCAGCGCTAAATAAGCCTTATGCTGATAAGCCGGAAACCAGGGGGATGCTTTTATATGGACAGCGACGTTTGACCCGTATTATCCTCAAAGCTCACGAAACTGGTTTTCAAGTGGCAATTCACGCAATAGGCGACAGGGCGTTAAAAACCGTTTTGAAAGCTTTTGAAAACGCTTTAAGTGAAGCATCTAGAAACGAGTGTAGGCATAGAGTAGAGCACGTTTCCTTAGTCAACAAACGCCTACTCAACCGCATGAAACGTTTAGGCATAATTGTTTCCGTTCAACCGCATTTCATAATTTCAGACTTCTGGATAACTGATCGCTTAGGTAAGAAACGGGCTTGTTGGACTTACGTATTCAAAACGTTTCTTCGCCATGGCTTAATTGTTGTTGGAGGCTCGGACTGCCCCGTTGAACCTATAAATCCACTACTTGGTATATGGGCCGCAGTAGCAAGAAAGATTTCTCCGAAAGAAAGTTTAACAGTTGAGGAAGCCTTGCGCTTGTATACTGTAAATGCGGCTTACGCTAGCTTCGAAGAAAACACTCGGGGAACAATTGAAAAGGGAAAATGGGCTGACTTAACTGTTCTGGATAAGGACATAACTAATATCCCGCCGGATGAGATCCGAACAATCAGAGTGAAAATGACCATCGTTGGAGGACGAATCGTCTACCAAGCAGAACCTTAATTCATACGACAATCAGGATAGAAGAAAGTTCTAATAAAGTTATTAACTCTAAACCCCCTTTCTATTCTTTGGAGGTTTACGTACTCTTGTCGTTTCTAAGAGAGGAGAAAGAATTCCAACTTGAAATTCTGGAACTGAATCGGAAACACTACAAGGTTATGTTTGAATATTATACTGTTTTAGCGATCGGGTTGACGGTGCTCTTCGCCATACTATGCACTCTCATTCCTCTTTCACTCATAAGCGGAGAATCCTTATACATGCTCATAGCTACGCTGTTTACAGCGGTTCTAGGGCCAACTCTCATAGTATTGTGGGTAACCTACATAAAGAAGGTAGATGCGCTGGAAAGGCAAATTCGCGAAATGAAAAAGAAGTACTTGTGGTAAACGTTTCTTTCCCTATTGTTTATTTGATACTTTCTGACAAGTATTCTATGTAAGATGACAAAGTCTGGCTCAGCTAATTTGAGAAAGGCCTGTAGAGAAATTATTGAAGGCTTGCTTCGTTCATCTTCACCCAGTGGCAAGACTGTTGATATGTTGAAACTTCGAGCGGCAATCAAACATAAACTGGAGAAGATTCCCTCCAACTCTGAAATTATTAGTTTTTTGCAGGACACAGAGAAACCAAAACTTTTGCCTGTTCTACGCCGCAAGAAAGTTCGAACTTTGTCCGGAGTAACCGTTGTAGCTGTCATGACCAAGCCTTACCCATGTCCACAAAAAGAACCCTGCGCTTATTGTCCAGGAGGTCCGCCATTTGGAGTCCCCCAAAGCTATACTGGGTTCGAGCCAGCTACCATGCGTGGGCTTCAAGCTAATTTTGACCCTTATCTGCAAGTGCGAAGACGTATGCGCCAACTTGAAGCTATAGGGCATGTAGTTGACAAGGTAGAGCTTATAGTTATGGGTGGAACCTTCCCAGCCACACCTATCGATTATCAAGAATGGTTCATTCAACAGTGTTTAGATGCCATTATTGGAGTAAAAACCGCTAGTTTAGAAGAAGCTAAAAAGGCTGCAGAAACAAGCCGTGTAAGAAATGTGGGGATAACTGTTGAAACTCGCCCAGACTGGGCTAAGGAACAGCATGTGGACCACATGCTCTCCATGGGGGTTACACGCGTTGAACTTGGGGTTCAAAACCCAGATGACAAGATTTATCAGCTAGTTGGCAGAACGCACACTGTTCAAGATGTAGTCGAGGCCACACGGATATTAAAGGACAGCGGGATGAAAATCGTTTATCACATGATGCCTGGTTTACCTGGCTCTAACCACGAAAAGGATCTAGAAGCTTTTCGTAAGATATTTCAAGAACCGATTTTCAAGCCGGACATGATAAAAATTTACCCCTGCTTAGTGTTGAAAGATACCAAAGCCTTTGAATGGTGGAAAAAGGGCGAATATGTGCCCTATACAACGGAAGAAGCAGCCAACTTAATCGCTGAGATCACTAAAATGATTCCACCATGGATTCGTATAATGCGAGTTCAACGCGACATACCTGCTCACCTAATTGTAGCAGGTGTCAAACGAAGCAATTTACGGCAACTTGTCCAAGAGAAGCTTAAAGCTAAAGGTATAGAATGTCGATGTATCCGATGCCGTGAAGTGGGTCATCGAAGATTGAAAAACAAAATTAAGCCAGACCCAGAAAACCTTCGGGTGCTTGTTAATACTGAAGAGGCCTCTCAAGGCATGGAATTTTTCATTTCAGTTGAAGATCCGGAAAACGATGTGTTAATAGGATACTTACGATTACGGATTCCCTCAGAAAAAGCGCACCGTCCAGAAATAAACCAAGAACCTTGCACTATAATACGGGAACTCCGTGTATACGGTGAACTGGTTCCTGTTGGCAAACATCTAGCTAAAGCATGGCAACACCAAGGATATGGCGGAATCCTATTAGCCGAAGCTGAACGCATAACCAGGGAAGAATACGATCGAAAGAAAATTGTGGTTATAAGCGCCCTAGGAACCAAAGAATATTACAAGAGATTCGGATATAACTATGATGGAGTTTATATGTCGAAAAAGCTCTTAAACTAGAACTTCATCTCGAATAGACAAAGAAACTTCTAATAATTCTTTCTTCTAACATTTATCCGCACTTTAAAACACTTGGAGTGATAAATGTTTGAACGCTAAGGACGAGTTAGCGGGTTATAGGGGTAAAGTGTTAGATTCTTTAAAGAGAATAAATGCTAAAGTTGGAGATTTAGTACGTGTAATCAAGAATGGAAAGGTGTTTGAGGGGATTCTCATTCCACGTTCTGAGTATGGCGATGACGAGCATGTGGTGTTAAAGCTTAAGAATGGTTACAATGTTGGAATACGCGTTACATCTACCACGCAGATTGAGAGAATAGGTGAAGGCGCTAAGCCAGCTTTTACTCCCCCTTTACCTCCTAAGCAGCAAGAGGGTCTACCAAGAACAGTAATAGTCAGCACTGGAGGCACTATAGCCAGCAGGGTTGACTACCGAACCGGAGCGGTTCGCCCGGCTTTAACAGCTAACGATCTTTACAGCGTTGTTCCCGAGCTTGCTGAAATAGCTCAAATCGAGGCTAAAATCTTGTTCAGTCTTTTTAGCGAAAACATAACTTCGAAGCATTGGAAGCAGATAGCTGAAGAAACCGCTGGATATATACAAAGAGGCGTGGAAGGCGTTGTCATTGCGCATGGAACTGATACTATGGGGTATACTGCTGCCGCGTTAAGTTTTGCACTTCAGAACCTACCTGTACCAGTCATTCTTGTAGGTTCTCAGCGTTCGGCTGATCGCCCTAGCTCAGACGCTGCAACAAACCTTATAGGCGCGGTGAAAGCCGCTGCTTATGCGCCATTCGCTGAAGTATCTGTTGCAATGCACGCTGACTTCTCTGATAGAACCATACTGTTGCATAAAGGAACTAAAGTTCGGAAATGCCACACTAGCAGACGTGATACTTTCCGCTCAGTGAACGCCGAACCTTTAGCAAAGCTTGAGCTTGAAACGGGGGAAATAAAAATGTTAACCAAAGAATTTAACAAGCGTGATCATGAAAGAAAGCTTGTTTTAAAGCCGAATTTTGAGGATAAGGTTGCTTTGGTAAAGTTTTATCCTGGAATGGACTCAGGCGTTATTGATTGGTATGTTGATTCTGGTTTTAAAGGAATTGTGCTTGAAGGAACTGGTTTAGGACATGTCGGCAATTTTTGTTTTGATGCTATAAGGCGTGCAATAAGGAAAGATGTTATTGTAGCTATGACTTCTCAATGCATTTGGGGTAGAGTAAATATGAATGTTTACTACCAAGGAAGAGACCTCTTAGCTATGGGTGTGATTCCGCTTGAGGATATGCTTCCTGAAACAGCCCTAGTTAAGCTCATGTGGGTTTTGGGACAAACTTCAAATAAGGATGAAGCCAAGACTATGCTGACTAATAACATTGCTGGCGAGTTTTCTTCACGAACTCTTCCAGAAATAATAGGTGGATAACCATGTCCGTCGACTATTCTAAACTCGGCTTAAAAGTTGGACTTGAAATCCATCAACAACTCGATACTTCAACCAAGCTTTTCTGTAACTGTCAGCCGGAACTCTCCAAGGAAGAATCAGAAGTTTTATTCTTGAGAAGGCTCCGTCCAACCCAAAGCGAGCTAGGGCAGGTTGATCCAGCAGCCTTTTTCGAGTTTCAAAAAGGCGTAAAAATTCTCTACGAAGCAAACAATGAGACTTCTTGTCTAGTTGAGATGGATGAGGAACCACCTCATCCGCTAAACTTGGAAGCAGTTGAAATAGCGCTAACGGTTGCACTGATGATGAAAGCCACCCCCATTGACGAAATACATGTTATGCGTAAAACAGTAATCGACGGCTCTAACACTACAGGTTTCCAAAGAACTTGCCTAATCGCCTTGGGCGGCGAAATATATGTAGGTGAAAAAAGAATTCCAATAGAACATGTAAGCCTTGAAGAGGATGCAGCTAGAAAAACAGGGCAAGAAGGAAAAATCATTCGTTATCGAATTGACAGGTTAGGCATTCCACTGATAGAAATTGCCACAGCCCCGGTGATTTATTCACCTAAAGAAACAGAGCAGGTGGCATTAGCCATTGGAAGAATACTTCGAGCCACTGGAAAGGTGAAAAGAGGATTAGGCACAATTAGACAAGACCTAAACATCTCCATACCCCAAGGAGCGCTTATAGAGATAAAGGGGGTTCAGGAACTCGAAATTCTGCCACTAGTGGTGGAATATGAGGTTAAACGCCAACTACGCCTCTTAGAAGTCCGAGAAGAACTCAAGAAACGCGGGTTGAAAGAGGATGACATCGAGGAAAAAGTCGTGGATGTTACTCAGGTCTTTCAAAACACAAAATGTAAGGTGATAAGCAAAGCCTTGGGCCGAAACCTACGGGTTTTAGCCGTCCATCTACCAAAATTTGCTGGTTTGTTAAAACGGGAGCTGGCGCCTGACCTACGATTAGGAACAGAGATGGCTGACCGAGCGCGATTCTGGGGAAGGGTTGGAGGGATTTTTCATACCGATGAGCTTCCAGCCTATGGAATCACCTTGGAAGAAGTAAAAAGGTTGAAAGAAACAGTGAACGCTGATGAAATGGATGCTGTAGTTTTCGTAGCTGACAATGTGGAAAACGCTGAAGACGCGTTACGGGCTGTGGTGGAAAGAGCTCGTGAAGCCTTAAGGGGTGTTCCCGAAGAGACTCGTGCAGCTAAGCCGGATGGCACTACGCGATATATGCGTCCTAGACCTGGGGCTGCAAGGATGTATCCGGAAACAGACATTCCACCAATAAAAATAACCGCTGAACACCTAGAATCCATTCGTAAACGTTTACCCGAACTTCCAGAACAAAAGCTTAATCGTCTAATGCAAGAGTATGGCTTAAACAAGAAGCTGGCAAAACAGGTTCTAGACTCGGAGTATGGTCAACTTTTTGAAACAATAGCCATGAAAACTAAGGTTTCACCTACTACTATAGCGGCTTTTCTAACAGAGAAATTAAAAGCAATGAAACGTGAAGGCATTCCCATTGAAAATGTTTCAGACAATCAATTCCTCACAGTTTTCAGCATGGTAGGCAAAGGTGAACTAGCCAAAGAAGCGGTAGAAGAAGTAGTAGCGTGGCTCTCAAAAAATGAGAACGCAACGGTGGAAGAAGCCATAGAAAAACTTGGACTGAAAATGTTATCAATGAAGGATCTGGAAAGGGTAATAACCGAAACCCTGATGGAAAACGCTGACTTAGTTAAGCAACGTGGATCTAAAGCCTTTGCTCCATTAATGGGCATGGTTATGCGCAAAGTGAGAGGAAAAGCAAAAGCCCAGCTTGTAAGCCAGATACTTAAGAGAAAGTTAGAAGAAAGGGGAAATTGTTAGCGCTTCAAAGGCTACATTGTTTCCTTTAAGATTTCAACTACATCTTTAACTTTGATTTTGTCTTCCACTTCCAGCACTTTAGTAGCATCATCCAACAGCGAAACACAGAATGGACATGAAGTGGCTATGATTTGGACGCCAAGCTCTAATGCCTCTTTCACTCGGCTTATGCATGGCCTCTTTTCTGGAGGTGCATCCTCTGTCCAGACTCTTCCCGCGCCTCCACCACAACAGAAGCTGTTCTCTCTTGTTCGACGCATTTCAACAAGTTCTAACCCGTTTATTGCTTCAAGGATTCGCCTTGGCGCTTCATATATTTCGTTTCTTTTGCCTAGAAAGCACGGGTCATGGTAGACAACTCTTTGGCTAAAGGGTTTCGTTGGTTTAAGTTTTCCTTGGTCCATAGCTTCAGCAACAAACTGAGTGTAGTGTTGAACGTTTAGTCCAGCATCGCTGTAGGGTTTATCATTGTTGAAAGTGTTATAACAGTGGGGTGAGAGGGTTACTATTTTTTCAGTTTCAAACTTTTGGAACATGGAAAGGTTATGTTCAGCTAAGGTTTCAAATAGTCCTCTTTCGCCAAGTCTTAACATGTGGTCTCCACAACACCATTCCTCAGCGCCCAAGCTTGCGAAATCTACCCCTAGGGTGCTGAACACGGACGACATGGACTTAGCTATCTCCTGATGGCGCGGATCATAAGCTGTCAAGCAACAGACAAAGTAAAGAACCTCAGCTTTTGCGGTTTCTGGAAAGGTTTTAACGTTTAAGCCTTGGGCCCATTCCATTCTTTTTGTTTGATACCTTCCCATCGGGTTGTGGTATTTAAAGACATTGTTTAGGACTTCCATCACTGTTCTTGGAATCACTCCGGTTTCTACTATGAGGCTTCGCTCATTAACTATAGATGAAGAGGAGTCAACTTCCTTTGGGCAGAAGAGAGTGCAAGAATTGCATGATGTGCAAAGCCAGACGTTTTCAGCTATTGTTTTTAACCGTTCATTTGAGCCTTCATCTCTTGAATCTGTTATAAATCGATAGTTTGTGGCTAAGGTAGATGGTCCGAGGAATCTTTCGTCAATAGCTGCTGGGCAAGCTGAATAGCAGATAGAGCATTTGGTGCAAAGGGTTAAATCCCAAAACTTCTTAAGCTCACTTGGCATCTGGATGAATTCTTCAGGTTTTTTGAATGTTTCTTCAGATTTGATTAGAACGTTCTTTATCTTCCTATATGTGCCAAAGAAGGGTTCAAGGTCGACTACAAGGTCTTTTATGACGGGCATGTTCTGAAGGGGCTCTAGGGTTAAAGTGTCCACATTTAGGTGAAGCACTTGGGTGTAACATGCTAGCATTGGTTTTCCATTTACCATGATCCCGCAGCTTCCACAAATTCCCATTCGGCATGAATGTCGAAACGCTAAAGATTCGTCGAAATTATCCTTAATGTACATGAGCGCATCGAGTAACGTCATTCCTTTGCGAACAGGTACCTTAAAGGTTGACACATAACGCCTTTTCTCTTTAGGGTCAAAACGATGTATCCTAAACTCAACAGTTTTTTCAATTTCAGAGTTCATGTCCCCTATCCACTCTCCCTAATATTTCCTTGCCGTTGGAGGCCACTTGGTTATTGTAACAGGAATGTACTCCAGTCTAGGGCCTTCTTTTGTGTAATAAGCGAGAGTGTGTTTTAACCAGTTTTCGTCGTCACGCTTTGGATAGTCAAGCCTTGTGTGCGCTCCCCGAGATTCTGTTCTAGCCAAGGCGCTGGCTATGGTGACCTCAGCCAAATCAAGAGTGAAGTCTAATTGCAGAGCGGCTACAAGTCCAGTGTTAAAAGCTTCCCCCTTGTCTTCAACCCGTATGTTCTTGAAACGCTCTTTTAGCGTCCTTATCTCCTTTAACGCGTTTTGAAGTTCGTCTCCTTTTCGGAATATCCAAACCCTCTGACTCATAATGCGCCTCATCTCGTTTCTAATGATTGGAACCCTTTCGTCGCCTTCACTGCCTAAGATTTCATCAAAGACTCGCCTTTCTTCAGCTGCAAGTTTTTCTTGAGGAATCTCCCGAAAACCGTTGGACAGCGCATATTTTGCCGCTTCTTCTCCTGCAACCGCCCCGAAAACTAGGCAGTCAGATGTAGAATTGGTGCCGAGCCTGTTTGCTCCATGAACATTGTGGCAAGCACATTCGCCAGCTGCATAAAATCCTGCGACCGGGGTTTCAGTTTTTATGTTAGCGTGAATTCCTCCCATTGAATAGTGAGCTGCCGGACGAATTGGTATAGGTTCCTTTACAGGATCTACTCCACTCAGTTTTATCGCAACATCTCGTATGAGCGGTAACCGTTCGTTTATCTTCTCTTCGCCCAGATGTCGCAAGTCTAAGGCGATATAGGCGCCGTAAGGGCCATCTATTCCCCTTCCCTCCATTATTTCAGTTGTTTCTGCCCTGGAAACTATGTCCCGTGGAGCAAGCTCCATTTTTTCTGGCGCATAATGCTTCATGAATCGTTCGCCTTTTGCATTGATTAAGTAGCCTCCTTCACCACGGGCCCCTCCAGTTATTAGGATTCCGGACGGAACCATGCCTGTAGGGTGGAATTGGATAAATTCCATGTCTTTCAAGGGTACACCGGCTCTGTAAGCCATCGCCATTCCATCGCCTGTTGCTGTATGCGAAAAAGTGGTAAATTCGTATATTCGTGCATAACCACCAGTTGCCATTATCACCGCTTTTGCGCGGAAAACTTGCATTCTTCCTGTTCTTAATTCGATGGCTGTTAATCCAGCTACAATGTTATTTTCAACGATAATAGAAGTTACAAACCATTCATCATAGAACTTTATGTTGCCATATTCCCCAGCCTTTCCATATAACGTGTGCATTTCATGAAAGCCAGTCATATCTGCGGCAAAACATGCCCTTGGAAAACTGTGCCCGCCGAAGGGACGCTGATTTATTTTCCCATCATCGGTTCTGCTCCATGGACAGCCCCAATGTTCAAGCACGATTATTTCTTCAGGAGCTTTCCTAACGAAAAACTCTACAACATCTTGGTCGGCCAGGAAATCCGACCCCTTAACCGTGTCCCAAGCATGCAAATCGTAAGAGTCTCCTTCCCTTAGAACCGCCGCAGTTCCACCTTGAGCACAAACGGAATGGGAACGCACCGGATAAACCTTAGAAACCACAGCTATATCCAAATTGCTACTAGTTTCAGCAGCAGCAATAGCAGCCCTCAAACCCGCTATGCCAGCCCCAACAATAACTATATCATGCGTCAACTTTTCCATCAGTTTCACCATTCGTAAATCACATTAAGAGAATCCCTAAATTCCATAAACTAACCTTTAAAGATTGTTGTTCTTTGC
>ENA-OSAI01000214-OSAI01000214.1-marine-sediment-metagenome-genome-assembly--contig:-NODE-214-length-31563-cov-8.392567_pt1 | contig 31563 bp, 29 predicted proteins | sample MGYA00237871_ERZ529316 | MGnify/ENA primary metagenome ERZ529316 (study PRJEB26369, sample SAMN03142814) | marine sediment metagenome | biome: marine; feature: borehole; material: sediment...
GAATCACGTCGGGGGCGCTTGCATCCATCACGATCCTGTAGTCGCGAGCCACGCCGCGCGTGGCAAGGTCCGGCCGGCGCCGCGGCGCCCGGCCACGTCCCCCGGTCTCCGACACCCCAGCGGGAGAGGCGCTCCTCTTCGTCGCGAGCGGCGGAGGACCACAGGGTCCGGGCCACGAAGGCCCGGCCCGAGCGGCCGCGGGCATACGCCGCCGCCGCCCTCCCGGCCGCCAGGCCGAAGACGACGATGTTCGTCAGGGCGTTCCCCCCGAGCCGGTTGGCCCCGTCCACTCCCCCGGTGGTCTCCCCACAGGCGTAAAGACCCGGTATCGGCCGCCCTTCAGCGTCGAGGACCTCGCCGCGCTCGTTGAACACGGCCCCTCCGCAGAAGTAGTGCTGGGTCGGGGCCACCCTGAGCGGGCGGGAGAAGAGGTCGAAAGAACGGAGGAAGGACTCGCATAGGTGCTCCAGATACCCCCCCGGCACGGCGTCCCCGCGCACCTCGTCGGTGCGCAGCAGGAGCCTGTGGCCGGCGGCGGCGTGCCGGGCCAGAGCGACGGCCAGCCGGTCGCGGGCGAAGAGGTTGGCCTGAGCCCAGGACGCCAGTCCCCACTCCTCCAGCCTGCCGGCGAGAGGCTCGGCCCCGGTCTCATCGGTGAGCCGGACGAAGTCAAGGAGAGCGGTGTCGAGAAGACGCGCGGGGAGCCCCGGCTCGGCGACACCCAACGGGTAGAACTGCACGAACTCCATGTCCACGAGAGCGGCCCCGGCCCGCCGAAGGAGGCGGTAGCCGTCCCCTGTCATCCGCGGGGGGTTGTCGGTCCGCCCGTAGACGGCCCCGCCTCCACCGGTCGCGACGACCACGGCCGGTGCGGCGAACGCGATGAGGTCCACCCCGGCCGAGCCGGGCGAGACGGCGAGAACCCCCTCGACCTCCCCGTTCTCGACCATGATACGGGTGACCACGGTCCCCTCGAAGAAGCGCACGCCTGCACGTCGAAGATAGGACACGAGGGGACCGGTCAGACCGAACCCGGCCAGGAGAGGCGGACGGCCGAAGCGGTGGACGGAACACCCGCCGGAGGACCAGTCGAACCTCACCCCGTACTCGCGCTCCAGCTCTCGGAGCGCCTCCGGGCCCCGGCGGCACATCTCTTCGAGGAGCCTCGGGTCCCCGAGCAGGCGCCCTGTCTCGAGGCTCAGGCGGAAGTGCTTCTGAGGGGTCAGCGCCTCCACGCCCGAGGCCGCGGGCGAGCCGGCCGGCGGGGAGACGGTGAACCCTCCCCCGGCGTAGGCCGTCGCGTTGGCCAGCCCCGCCCTGCCCTTGGTGACCACGACCACGTCGGCCCCGGCCCGGGCGGCCGCACAGGCCGCCGAGAGCCCGGCCCCGCCCGAGCCGACCACGACCACGTCGGCGGTGACGGACCGGATGTCAGGTCTCGAAGGCATCATCCGCGTCACCAGCGTCATCCCCCGGCCTCTTGGGCTCCCTGCCGCCCTGGCGCCCCTCAGCGTCCACTTTCTACCTCGGAGGCAACTTCCCCCGCCACAGGACCCCGGAAAGGAGGAACCCCAGCGCGACCGCAGCGTAGGCGGCCGAGAGGCCCGGTCGGAGCCTCCAGGCCAGGAGAAGGGCTGTCCCGAGTTCCTCCAGGCGGGGGCCGAAGATGAGGACCGCCACCAGGACGGAGGCGGCGGCGGCGATGAGGACCGCGCCGGCCGCGGCGTCCTTGGCCCGGGCCGCGACCTCGTCGCGTCCCGGGGCGGCCAGGTCCACGTAGCCCTCAAGGGCCGTGTTGAGGGTCTCGAGGGCGAGGACGAGACCGATGTTCAGCGCGATGACGGCCCACTCCAAGCGGTCGAGCCCGACCAGACGCCCGGCTCCGACAACGGTCAGGGCCGCGGCCACGTGGATGCGGGCGTTCGGCTCGCGCAGAAGGAAGCCGACGCCGGCGAAGGCCTTGACGAAACTCCGCCCGAGACGTCTGAGGGAATCGCAGGGAAAACCCCGACCGTGGCCGTCACCCGCCGCCACCGGTGCTCACCTGCCCGCCGCTCCCGGCCCGCGCGGGTCCAGGCCGAGGCGAACGAGGACGGCGTCCTCCTTGCTGCGCATGACGGCCGCGCCCCGGCGGGAGGCGTCCTCGTAGTCGAGAAGGTGGAGGGTGCCGTGCACCACAAGGCGGGAGAGCTCCTCGCGGAAGGGACGTCCGTACTCGGCCGCCTGGCGGCGTGCCGTCTCCACCGAGACGATGACATCGCCGAGCAGGACCGGTTCATCGGGGGCGCCTTCGGGTGCGGTCCCAGGCTCCGGTCCCGGTCCGGACGCCGGTCCGGGTGCCGGTCCGGTCGCCGCGTCGGCTTGGGCGCCATCCTCGTCACCCTTCCACATCGGGAAGGAGAGGACATCGGTCGCCCGGTCGCGTCCGAGATAGCGCCGGTTCAGTTCACGGATCTCATCATCGCCCGTCAGGGTCAGGCTGACCTCGACCCGCCGCTCCCCCGGCGCGACCTCTCCAAGCCGCGCGGCCTCCCCGGCCAGAGCCGTCTCGACGGCCCGCCGGCAGAGTCCGACAAGGTCGGCCCCCAGCGCCGCCGCCTGCGGCGTCTCGCTCACCACGGCCTCTACCGCCCGTCGAGCCTGGCTCATCCTGCTCGAGCTCCGCTCGACCCGCTCGACCCGCGGCCTCCCCCGGAGCCGCTGGGGCTGTTGCGCCCGTTGCGGCCCTTCAGCTCGCGCACCTCGGGGTACTCTACGCGGTGGTGGAAAGTGCCGGCCAGGACGCGGGTGAAGACCTCGGCTATCCTGTCCAGGTCCCTGAAGGTGAGCGGGCTCTGCTCGAGCTGGTTGTCCTCCAGTCTCTCCCGGATGACCTTCCGGACCGTGCCCTCGATGCGCCCCTGCGTCGGCCTGGTCAGAGACCTAACCGCGGCCTCGCAGGCGTCGGCCAGCATGAGGATGGCCGCCTCGCGCGTCTGGGGCCGGGGTCCTTCGTAGCGGAAGTCCTCTTCGGAGACCTCCTCGTCCGCCGCGGCCTCCGCCGCCCGGCCGTAGAAGTACGAGACTAGGGATGTCCCGTGATGCTGGCTGATGAGGTCGATGACCTCCTGGGGCAGGCCGGCCTCCTCGGCCATGGCCACCCCGTCACGCACGTGCGAGGTGACGATGAGAGCGCTCAGGCTCGGCGCGATCTTGTCGTGGGGGTTCTGCCCGGAGAATTGGTTGTCGATGAAGAAGTAGGGGCGCTTCGTCTTGCCTATGTCGTGGTAGAGCGCGCCGACCCGGACGAGGACGCTGTCGCCGCCGATCTCGTTCGCCGCCGCCTCGGCCAGATTGCCGACGACGATCGAGTGGTGGTAGGTCCCCGGGGCCTCCATCAGCAGCTTGTGAAGGAGCGGCTGGTTCGGGTTGGCCAGCTCCAGCAGTTTGACGGGTGTCACGATGCCGAAGATGTTCTCCAGGAAAGGCAGGATGCCGATGGTGAGGACGGCGGAGAAGACGCCGTTGCCGGCGCCCCAGAGGATGCCGGCCAAGCCCGCCAGACCCTGCCCGGAGAGGCTGTCGACGGCCACGATGGCCAGGACGTCGGCCCCGGCGACGATGAGGCCGGCGCGCATGAGGTCGCTGCGCTGGCCCAACCTGCTCACGGCGAACAGGCCGGCCAGGCCCCCGACCAGCGCCACGAAGGCGAACCTGAGGTCCGACCCGACGAGGAAGCCGACGAACACACTGAAGACGAAGCTCATGAAGGCGGCCAGCCGCACGTTGAGCAGGATGGCGATGAGCATCACCCCTGCGGCGATCGGGATGACGTAGCCGGAGAACATCCGGCCCGCCCCCGCCAGGACGACCATCAGCAGCACCAGAAGGGCGAACAGTGAGAACCGCCGCGGGCTTGCGAGCAGGTCCCGGTCGAAGAACCAGAGGTAGACCCCTACCGCAGCCTCGAGGATGGCCACGATGAGCACCATGCCCAAGAGGGCCCCCCAGGCCGGCCGGTCACGCAAGAGGCCCAGGTCCTGGAGGATGACGAGGTGGGCTTCGGTGACGACGTCGCCCTCACGGACAATCATCTGGCCCTTGAGGATCTTGACCGGCTCCACCGCGGCCATGGCCTCCTCGCGCTTGGCCTGCGTCTCCGCGGCGTTGAAGACCATGTTCGGGACGATGGCCGTCTCCGCAATCGCCCGGAGGAGGGAGACCTCTCCGGCGCTGAGGTCGGGGGCCTCCAGGGCCGCCGCGGCCTGCTGTCTGGCCGCGTCGAGGTACTCCTCCTTGACGCCCGTGCTCATGACACCGTGCACGATACTCTTGAGTCTCTTCTCCAGGTCGAGAGCCGCGTCCGGGTCCAGCTCGAGGGCCGCGGCCACGGCCCCGTCGTCGAGGGCGATCGCGTAGCCGGCGAAGGCCTCCCTGAGCCGGACGGCCCGGCTCTCGTACGTCCCGGACAGGTCGGCGTTCACTTCCCTGATGACCGCGAACAGGGCCGCGACGAGGGTCTCGGCGTTCTCCGTGATGGCCGGGTCTATCTCGTACTGGTCGGGGACCTTGGCCGCGGCCTCCTGGCGGGCCCTCTCCGTGGCCGCGCGGTCGACGATGGTCCGGGTCGCGGGGATGTCCTCCGGCGCGACCTGGCCGACCTCGAGGTCGTAGCGGCCCGGGGTCAGCGAGGCGGAAAGAAGGAGGACCCCCACGACGAAGACGAGCAGGCTCCAGGCCGCCACCACCCACCGGGGGTCTCGCGGGAAGCGGGAGCGCACGAAGTCGCGGATGGGCTTGGTCCAGATGGTCCGGGCGGCCATCTGTCTAGGACCCGCCTTTCCCGACCGAGTCCCGGTCGCGGGCCTTCTGCTCGAAGCGCTCGTAGGCCCGGATGATACGCTGCACGAGCTCGTGCCTCACGACGTCACGCTCCGTCAGATAGATGAAGGCGATACCCCTGACGCCCTTCAGGACCCTGCGCACGTGCTGGAGGCCTGAGTCCTTGTCCGGCGGCAGGTCTATCTGGGTGATGTCCCCGGTCACCACGGCCTTCGACCCCAGGCCGAGGCGGGTCAGGAACATCTTCATCTGTTCGGGGGTCGTGTTCTGCGCCTCGTCAAGGATGACGAAAGAGTCGTCGAGGGTCCGGCCGCGCATGTAGGCCAGAGGCGCCACCTCGATGACCCCCCTCTCGAGCAGTCTCTGGTAGCTGTCGAACCCCATGGTGTCGAAGAGGGCGTCGTAGATCGGCCTCAGGTAGGGGTGGACCTTCTGCTCGAGGTCCCCCGGGAGGAAACCGAGCCGCTCCCCGGCCTCGACGGCCGGCCTGGTGAGGATGATGCGGCTGAACTCGCGGTTCTTGTAGGCCGCCACGGCGAGGGCCACGGCGAGATAGGTCTTCCCTGTTCCGGCCGGTCCGATGCCGAAGGTGAGGTTGTGCTTCCGGATGGCCTCGACGTACCTCTGTTGGCCGTGCGTCTTGGGGCGGATCTGTCTGCCGCGGTGGGTGATGAGGACGATGTCCCCGAACACGGTCCTGAGGTCCGACCGGTCGCCCTCCCGGGCGAGCTTGACGGCGTACTTCAGGTCCTGGACGGAAAGACAGTTCCCCGCCCGCAGGACCCCGAGAAGGTTGTGCAGGAGGGCCTCGACCTTGGCCACCTCGTCCGGAGGTCCCTGGACGGTGATCTCCTCTCCGCGGCTGATGAGGCGGACGTCGAAGTTCTCCTCGATGAGCTTGAGGTTCTGGTCATATTTTCCGAAGAGGTTGAGAGCCTCGGCGTTGTCCGCGATACGGACCCTCGCCTCAGCGGGTTCTCTCTGCGCCAACAAGCGCTTCCCCCCGACACAAGGCCTTTCCGGAAACCCGGGCGGGCCCGTCTTTACTGTCGCTGCTCGAGACGTCCGATGTCTTCCAGGGTCTCCGCTGTGACGAGAACGCCTATCACTATATCATTTTTGACGACGACCTTGAAACCGAAAGAGACGGGCTCGACACCCTCTGGGAGCTGTTCCGATAGAGCCTGCATGGCTGCGTCCCGCGCCACGAGCTCCGCTTCGGCCGGAGTGAGGTCCTGTCTTACGGCGACGACTTCGGTGTAGGTCGTGCTGACCACTTCAACAGGGGAGGCTCCTTCCCTCCACCACGGCAGAGGAGTCGTGACGACCGTCCGTTCGTGAAGACCGACCGGCCGCTTCCACCACCCGTACAAAGGGATGACCAGGTCACCGATCTTAAGGGCCACCTGGCGGTGGACCCGGCCCGTCGGCTCGTGCGTCAACGTGTGGAGCCTCGCCTCGGCGTAGGCCTGGTACCACACCCTGGCCTTGACGATGCCTTTGGCCACCACGTCGCGTGTCGGGGCCGGGGGCTGCTCGGAACCGGGCCGGGCCGGAGGTGGGGGCGTCCCCGCGGGCTCGAGGCCGACGATGAGGAGGTCCCCGGCTCTCACCGTGTCTCCCTCCTTCACCACGGCCTGGCCGGCCAGGACGATGAGGTTCGTGATCACCCCGTCCTTGGCCGCCACGATGTCGGCCGGGGGCGTGGGGAAGTCCGGCATGACGACGGGGTCCTTCTCGACGACGCGGATGAGCGCTGTCGCTCCGTGGAGTTCCACCGCGGCCCACGACAGGCCGCTGATGGCCTGGATGAGGCCTCTTTCGACCTCGGGGATGTCGACCGTCGTCTTGAGAACGCCCGGTCTGAGCCCGTAGCTCGCGGCGACCTCGCGGATGAGGGCGGGGTCCAGGTTCTCCACCCCCTCGACGTCCACGACCCAGATGACGGCCGACAGGACGTAGAGGGCCGAGAGGAAGAGCGCGGCCCCGAGGACCATGAGCGGCCGACGCCTGAGCCGGCCGGCGACGAAGGGCAGGCCCCGCCTTTCGAGGATCCTGACACGGGTGCGGGTGCGCCGGGCGGCCCGCCGGAGGCTCCTGAAGGTCGGGAGGTCGACGTTGGCCTCGAGGCTCCGTCGCCCGCGCCGCGTGCGCCAGACCCGGCGGCCGCCGGCCGCGACGAGGTTGAGGAACCTCTCGACGGAGGGCCCCGTCACGCGGATGCGGACATAGCCGGTGAGATAGGGCCAGAGGTCCCCGAGCCTCATCGCCCGCCGCCCTCGGCCCCGGTTCCCGCCTGGTCGTCGGCGCACTCCCCGCCGTACTCGAAGGTGATTTGTCGGAAACGCCCCATGATGGAAAGGTCCTCGGAGAACACCGAGCCGACGGCGAGTTCTTCACCCCTGACGACGATCTGCCCGTCTCCGGCGCCGACGCGGATGAGCTCCGGGGAGTACTCGATGAGGCCGCGGTGGTTCTCGATGACCATCTGGAGGTTGCCGAGGATGGTCATGCGGGGGATGTTGAGGATGACGTCCTTGGGGAGCTCGAAGAGTTCGGCCACACCGCGGCCGAACCTCTCCCGGCGGAGGCGCAGGGTACGCCTTCGTGCGAGTTCCTCGCGGCGCGGCTGTTCGGAAGTCCCCGCTCTCCGCCGGCGCCTGTGTCTCTTCCGGGCCAAGACCGCTCCCGCCCTCCCGACCTCGCGGGCACCCCCGCTTCCCCCACATACCTATGAGGGCGGCCGGGGGACGAAGACCGGGCGGGACCGGGCCCAGGGCCTATCCGCCGGCGAGGAGCTTCCGGACGAGCTCGTTGACCCTCCTGCCGTCGGCCCGCCCGCGGACCTCGGACATGACCTTCCCCATGACCTTCCCCAGGTCGCGGGGGCCTGAAGCTCCGGTGGCCTCGATGGCTTCGGTGATGATGCGGCCGAGCTCGTCGTCTGAGAGCTGCTCGGGCAGGTAGCGCTCGATGACGGCGATCTCCGCCTCGAGGCGCTCGACCTCGGCCGTGCGCCCGAGACGCCTGTACTCCTCGGCCGCTTCGCGCCTCTGCTTGACCTCACGGGCCAGGACCTCGGCCGCCTCCTCGTCCGTGAGGGGCCTCCTCTTCTCGATGGCCGCGTTCTGCAACGCGGCGCGGGCGAGGCGGATGACGGACAAGGCCCTCCTGCCGTCGGGACCGGCCCTCAGGGCCGCCTTCATGTCCTCGCGAAGCCTGTCCTCCACGCCGTCAGCCAAGTGCTCCCCTCCTCACCGCTACCGCCCACGCTGCCTCTTCCTGCGGGCCGCCTCGCTCTTCTTCTTCCTGCGGACGCTGGGCTTCTCGTAATGCTCGCGCTTCTTCATCTCGCGCATGACCTCGGCGCGCTGGCACATCCTCTTGAAACGCCTCAGGGCCGACTCGAGGGTCTCGCCCTTGCCGAGTATCACGTCCACCATCTGAACCTTCCCTCCCCTCGCACCCCGGACCCCGCCGGCGGCGGGAGCCCCGGGGCCTTGGGGGTGGACGACCGCCGAAGCGGCACGTCGGGCTCCGCCGGACCGGACGGGCGGGCTGGCCCGGACGCCGGCCGGCTGGCCCGGCGGCCAGGCTAACCCGGCGGCCAGGCCATGGACCGCCCCCCGAGGAGGTGGAAGTGCAGGTGGGGAACGGACTGGCCCCCGCGGGTCCCGGTGTTGCACACGATGCGGAACCCGTCCTCCAGGAGTCCCTTCTCCCCGGCGAGCCGGGTCAGGACGGCCAACATCCGTCCAATGAGGGCCGGGTCGTCGGCGGCGGCCTCGACCACGTTCGTGTAGTGCTTCCGCGGGATGACCAGGAGGTGTACCGGAGCGGCCGGGTTTATGTCGGCGAAGGCCACGGTCTCGTCATCCTTGTAGACGACCTCCGCGGGAAGCTCGCCTGCGACTATCTTACAGAAGATGCAGTCTTCGGTCTTTTGAGACCCGCTGGTGTCGGCCATCCGGGGGACACCTCCACGAACAGTGACGGCTGCGGAACAGCCGTGAACTCCCCGCCTCGTTTCTCCGCTCCGGCGCCCAAATCCTGTCCTCGCCAGGCCCGCGCCGGCACGGCCCACGGTCCGGGCTAGAGATGACCGTGAACGACGTTCCCGCCGACGACCGTCGCCACCACCCGGACCTGGAGGAGAGCCTCCGGGTCGAAGCCGTCGGCGAGGACATCGTCGGACAGCACGGTGAAGTCAGCCCGCTTCCCGACCTCTATGGTTCCCATTTCCCGCTCGGCGCCCACCGCCCTGGCCGCCCCGCCGGTGTAGGCCCACAGGGCCTCAGGCAGGGTCAGGGCCTGCTCAGCGTACCAGGGCCCGCGCTCGGGGTCGAGAGGGTGCTTGCGGGTCACGGCGGCGTAGAGCCCCTGGATGGGGTCCAGGGTCTCCACCGGCACGTCGGAGCCGAAGGCGAGCTCCACCCCCGCGTCGGCGAGCGCCCTCCAGGCGTAGGCGTCGGCGCAGCGCTTCCCCCAATAGCGCTCGGCTATGTCTCTGTCGGACGGAGCGTGGATGGGCTGCATGCTGGCCACGACGCCGAGGCGGCCGAAGCGTGGGATGTCGTCCGGATGGACCAGTTGGGCGTGCTCGATGCGGTGCCTCAAGCGGGCGGCCCTCGTCGCCGCGAGGTTCGCCTCGAAGGCGTCGAGAGCCTTGCGGTTGGCTCGGTCGCCGATGGCGTGGACGGCCACGGGAAGCCCGGCCCGGACCGCCCGGGCCACAAGGTCGGTGAAGGCCTCGGCTTCCATGGTCGGGAGCCCGTGGCCCTGGCTTCCCTCGTAGGGCCTGAGAAGGTCGGCCGTCTGGCTCCCCAGGGCCCCGTCGAGGAAGGCCTTCACGCCGGCGACGGTCAGGTACGGGCCTCCGAAACCTCCCTCGAGGCCCACGTCCTCCAGGCTGCCCAGGTGCTCCGCGGGGAGGTACATCCAGACCCTCAGGCTCAACCGGCCCGCCGCGGCAAGAGCCTGGCAGGCCCGGAAGGACGACCGGCCCTCCATGTCGTGGACGCCGACCAGGCCGTGCGCGTTGGCCAACCTGGCCGCCCGCTCGAGACAGGCGGCGTACTCCTCCGGGGACGGCTGCTCCACGACCCGGTAGCCGAGGTCCATGGCCTTCTCCTTGAGGATGCCGGTCGGCTCCCCCGACCGGTCCCGCACGATCTCCCCGCCCGGCGGGTCCGGCGTGTCCCGGGTGATGCCGGCCCGCCTGAGAGCCTCGGAGTTCAGCCAGAGGGCGTGCCCGTCCTTGCTGGACAGGGCCACAGGGTTCCCGGGCGCCGCGCGGTCGAGGTCGGCCCGGGTCGGCAGGCGCCCGCCCGCCCAGAGGTTCTTGTTCCAGCCTCCTCCCCTGACCCACTTCCCCGGGGCGGCGCCGGCGGCGGCCCGGGCGACAGTCCCACAGGCCTCCTCGAGGCTCGCGACGCCGTCCAGGTCGACCCAGTCGAGGCGGAGGCCGTAGCTGCCCAGGTGGGTGTGGGCGTCGACAAGACCCGGGAACAGGGCCAGCCCCTTGAGGTCGACGGGCCGCGGCCGGCGGCCGTCACCGGTCGTGAGGCGGCTCTGGACCTCGGCCCGGGAACCGGTGCAGACGATCCTCCCGCCGGCCACCCCCACCGCCTCGAGGAGGGGGCGGTCCGGCCTCAGGGTGCGGATGGCCCCCCCGAAGAACACGGCCTTCCCGAGAGGTTGTCCGAAGGCGGGCTGGCCGGTGTCGACGGTTTCAGCCATTGAGAAGCCCTCCTCGTGCGCCTCCTCGGCCCGCGGCAGGCCTGGTCGCCAGCCGGTCACAGACGGCCCGCCGGCCTGCGCCCGCACCTGGAGGCGTGCCTGCGCGGGGGGCCGCACCTGCACCCGGTCGCATGCCTGCAACGCGGGGCCGGGTGCGGCCTACCCGCGCGGCTCGTAGGAAGTGAGATTCCGGCTCCGGTCCTCGTGGCGTTCGAGGGCGAGCTCGATGAGGCGGTCGAGAAGCTTGGCGTAGGGAAGACCCGAGGCCTCCCAGAGCTTCGGGTACATGCTTATCTTCGTGAACCCGGGGATGGTGTTGAGCTCGTTGATGTAGACCTCGGACCCGTCCCGGCTGACGAGGAAGTCCGCCCGGGCCATGCCGTTGCCGTCGACGGCCAGGAAGGCCCTTCTGGCAAGGTCACGGACCCTGTCGCTCACGTCCTCCGGGATGTCGGCCGGAACGATGAGCCCTGAGGTGCCGTCGACGTATTTCGCGTTGTAGTCGTAGAACTCCCGTGACGGAAGAATCTCGCCGCAGACGGAGACCTCCGGCTCATCGTTGCCGAGGACGCTGCACTCTATCTCCCGAGCTCCCTCGAGCCCCCTCTCGGCGATGAGACGTCGGTCATAGCGGGCGGCGTCCTCGATGGCCGGGGCGAGCTCGCCCAGGTGGTGGACCTTGGTTATGCCGACACTCGACCCGAGGTTGCAGGGCTTGATGAAGACGGGGAACGGCAGGGCCGACGTGATGCGGGCGATGACGGCCTCAGGGTCCGTCTGCCACTCCTTCCGCTTGAAGACCACGTAGTCGAGCACCGGGAGCCCGTGCCTCACGAAGAGGTCCTTCATTATCCCCTTGTCCATGGCGCAGGCCGAAGGGAGGACTCCCGCCCCGACGTAGGGCAGGCCGGCCAGCTCGAGAAGGCCCTGGATGGTGCCGTCCTCGCCGTAGGGGCCGTGGAGGACGGGGAAGACGACGTCGAGGGCCGGGAGCGCCGACCCTCTCCCGAGGGCCTCGTCCGGCAACTCACCCGGCATCTCTCCCGGCAGTTCGACGAGCTTCGGTTCGACGCCCGGGTCTCCGAGAAGGGCCACGGGGCGCGACGAAGGCCCGGACGCATCCAGGCCCTCCTTGAGGGCGCGGAAGGGGTCTGCCGTGATGACCCAGCGACCTTCCTTCGTGATACCGATGGGGATGATCTCGTAGCGGTCCGGGTCGAGGTTCTGCAGGATCGACTTGGCGGACATGAGGGAGACCTCATGCTCTCCTGACCGGCCGCCGAAGATGACTCCCACGCGCAACTTCCCTCTCCCGGACAAGACACCACCCGCCTTCCAGAGACCTGGGGAAAAGCCTATTCAACAGGGCCGGAGGTTATCCCTCCGCAGGCCCTCCCGGGGCCTCGCGCCGCCCCCTAGCCGCGGTCCGAGCCCTCGAGGTAGCGCCGGATCGCCTCCCTGTCCTCGCGCTCGAGGTCGCGGAGCCCGGCCCGGTCCTCGACGTGGTGTCGGAGCTCGTGCCTCAGGGTGGCCCTCATCTCCTCCTCCCAGCGCCTCCGGCTCGACCCGGCCGTGTGCACGAACGACCCGTAGTAGAGGACGATGAACCGGCCGAGGTGCGGGGTATGGTGGTACTCGCCGAGAACCAGCATCCCGGGGGCCTCGCGCGACGGCCTGCCCCGCGGCTCGATGATGACCCCCCCGTTAAGCCCTTCCAGGAGCACGTCGGGGATCTCGTCGAGAAGCCGCCCGAGCATCTCCTCGAACTCGCCGAGGCTGACCGGAGGTCGGTAGCGGTAGCGCAGCGGCAGCACCCCTTCCCTTCCGAGCGGGCGGCGGCCCCGGGGCTCGGCCCCGGGGCCGCCCGTCCCCTGCATGGTCCGTCGTCTCCTACTTCCCCTTGAACTTCGGCGGCCTCTTCTGCATGAAGGCCATGGCCCCCTCGATGGCGTCCTCCGTCTTGGTGACGGCCACCATCTTCTCGAGCTCCACCTCGAGCCCCTCGTCGAGGGGCCTGTCCATGCCCTCGCGGACGGCCTCGAGGACCATCCGTTGGGCCACGGGCGGCCCCTGGGCCAGGCGCTTGGCGAGCTCCATGGCCTTGGGGAGGACCTCGTCGAGGGGGACGACGAAGTTGACCAGCCCGTGCCTCAAGGCCTCCGCCGCCGGAATCGGGTCCCCGGTAAGCATGTGGTAGAGCGCCGGGGTCCGACCCATCAGGCGGGGGAGGCGTTGGGTTCCTCCGTAGCCGGGGATGATGCCCAGCTTTATCTCCGGCTGGCCGAGTTCGGCCTCCTCGGCCAGGACCCTCAGATGGAAGCACATGGCCAGTTCCGTCCCGCCCCCGAAGGCCGAACCGTTCAGGGCGGCGATGGTCACCTTCGGGAACTTCTCGATGCGGGTCAGGAGCCTCTGGCCGCGCCCGATGAACTCCCGGGCCTCACCGGAGCTCCAGGCCGACCCGAACTCGGAGATGTCCGCCCCCCCGCAGAACATCTTCCGGGATTTGGTCCTGACGTCCTCACCCGCCACCAGGACGAGAACCCGGGCCTCCGGGTCTCCCTCGACCTCGTCGAGCACACCCCCGAGTTCCTGGAGAAGGCCCGCGCTCAGGGCGTTCACCGGCGGCCGGCTCATCGTCACCAGAGCCACGCCGTCCTCGACCTTGATACTGAAGAACTGGTACTTACCCACCGACCGGCCTCCTTTCTGTGAAGCCTCGTCCCCGCGTGAAGGCGGCGCCTCTAGAACGTGAACAGCGTGATGCCGGCGGACAGGTCCAGGGTGGTCCCGGTTATGTACCGGGCCTTCTCTGAGCACAGGAAGGCCACGGCCCAGGCCACGTCCTCCGGCTCGCCTTCCCTCCGGAAGACGATGCGCTTCCTGATGCGGTCCTTCATGTCCTCACGCATGAACTGGAACATCTCCGTGGCGATGATGCCGGGATAGACAACATTGGCCGTGATGTTGTAGCGCCCCTGCTCCATCGCCACCGTCTTCATCAGGCCTATCAGCCCGGCCTTGGTGGCCGAGTACCCGGCCTGCCCGAACCCGCCGAGGACGCCGGCGACCGAGGAGATGCTGACGATTCGGCCCCACATCTCCTTCTGCATGGACGGCAGGGCGGCCCGGACGCAGTTGAAGATGCCGGTGAGGTTGACCCTGAGGTCCCTCTCCCACCGCGCGGGGTCCATGAGTTCGATCTTGGAGATGTTGTCCAGCACCGCAGCGCTGTTGACCAGGATGGTCACCGGTCCGAGTTCCGCGCCGAACCGCTCGAAGGCAGCGTTCACCTGGTCGGCATCCCCGACGTCGGCCTTGACCTCGAGGGCCGTCCCACCCATGGCCCTGATGTCGCCGGCGGTCTTGGCCATCCCCTCTTCGAAGATGTCCAGCAGGCCGACCTTGGCTCCCTCTCTGGCGAGCTCCAGGGCGATGGCTCTACCGATTCCCCGGGCCCCGCCGGTGACGACGGCCACCCTGTCCTTTATCCCTAGGTCCACTGTCCCACCTCCGTACTTCCTGCGCCCTTTCCTCTTCCTCTTCCTTTCTCCCGTACACTCTCGCACGTCAGGCCAGCGAGTACAGGTCCACGCCCCCATCCGCAAGCCGCCTCACGACCCCGTCCGCCTCGAGGAGGTCCAGGTGCCCCAGGACCTCGGACAGCGCCAGGAACCGCCCCATCGGGTCCCCCTGCTCCGGGAAGAGCGCGAGGGCCACCTGGAAAGCCGGACAGGGACCTCTGCCCCGCAGGACCTCGGCGACGGTCTCCTTGCGCCGCTCGTGGTGCCGCAGCCTCTCGTCCACGACCGACCGGTGCCCGCCGAAGGGCTCACCGTGGCCCGGCAGGACCTCGCGGAGCTCGAGGTCCGCCAGCCGGCGCAGGGACGCGATGAGAACCTCGAGGCTCCGCTCCCGCACAAGGGTGGGCTTGCCGTCCTCCGCCCGCCGGAAGTCCACGAGGGCGTTGCTCGAGATGTGAGGAAGGAGCGTGTCGCCGGACAGGAGCCTCCCGCCGGCCTCGTCGTGAAAGCAGAGGGACGCCGGGGAGTGTCCGGGGGTGTGGAGGACCCGCCAGGTCACCCCTCCCCCCTTAATCACATCCCCCTCGGCCAGCAGGAGGTCGACCTTCACGGGAACGGCGAAGACGTCGGCCCCGGACCACGACTCGAAGAGGGCCCTACTGAACCCCTCGGGAGCTCCCGACCGGGCGAGAAGCTCCTCCATCGCCTCCCTCTCACCCTCGAGTCCGCGCACCCCGGCGCCCCCCAGCCGTTCGGCCGCGTCGGCGGCGGCGGCGACCTCGGCCCCGGACTCCGCGGCCAGCTCGCCGGCCAGGCCGTAGTGATCGACGTGGGGGTGGGTGAGAAGGATGCGCTCGAGGTCGCGGGGCCTGAAGCCGAGGCGGCCGAGACCCTCGAGCAAGGCCTCCCGGGCAGGCCGGTAGACGGGCCCCGGGTCGACGACCGTCAGCGGGTCCCCGACCAAGAGATAGGCGTTGACCGGACCGACCGGGAACGGCGTGGGCAGGGGCAGACGGTGAACGCGGGGCAAGGGCAACCCTCCGGTGGCCGCCGGCGGCCGGGACCTGCTCCCGGCGGCCGCCCGCCGGCGACCCGAACTAGGGTCGGGCCGGGTGAGTCGAGGCATCGCCCCGTCCCTCGCCCGGCCCGACACCCCTATCCTGCAAGACGCCGTCTAGACGGGCTTGCCGCCGAGGGCCCTGGCGATGACCAGGCGCTGGATCTCGGCCGTGCCCTCCCAGATCTGGAATATCTTCGCGTCCCGCAACCACTTCTCCACCGGGTACTCCTTCATGTACCCGTAGCCGCCGAGGATCTGGATGGCGTCGATGCAGACCTCCACGGCCACGTCGCCGGCGTACAGCTTGGCCATGCTGCCCTCGCCGCGGGTGAAGGGAACCCCGGCGTTGACCATCCAGCCGGCTCGCCAGCACAGGAGCCGGGCCGCGTCCACCTTCGTGGCCATGTCGGCCAGCTTGAACCCGACACCCTGATGGGCGATGATGGGCTTCTTGAACTGGACCCGCGTCTTCGCGTACTCGGTGGCGTACTCCAGGGCCGCCCGGGCGATGCCCACGGCCTGGGCGCCCACCCCCGGCCGCGTGTACTCCAGCATCTTCAGGGCACCGAGCGCGGCGATGGTCCCTTCCCCGCCGAGCCGGTTCTCCGCCGGGATGCGGCAGTCCTGGAGGATGACCTCGGCCGTGTGCGAGGCCCGCACACCGAGCTTCTTCTCCTTCTTGCCCATGGAGAGACCGGGCGTGCCCTTGGGCACCACGAAGGCCGCCAGGCCGCCCCATCCCAGGCTGGGGTCTGTCGTGGCAAAGATGACGTGGATGTCGGCGATGCCGCCGTTGGTGATGAAGCACTTGGTCCCGTTGAGGACGTACTCGTCTCCGTCCTTCACCGCCGTCGTCTTGAGGTTGGAGACGTCCGACCCGGCCTCAGGCTCGGTCAGGGCCATGGCCCCGATCTTGACGTCGTCCTCATCGCAGAACATGGGGATCCATTTCTCTTTCTGTTCTTCGGTCCCCAGGGCCATGATGCCCGCCGCGGCGAGCCCGGTGCCGAGGATGCACGTGGCTATGCCGGCACAGCCCCAGGCAAGCTCCTCAGCCACGATGAACTCGGTGATCCTGTCCTCCACTCCCCCGCCGCCGTACTTCTCCGGGAAGTAGAACGAGGTCAGCCCCATCTTCGCGGCCTTCTTGACGATGTCCCAGGGGAACTCCTCACTCTCGTCGTACTCGGCTGCGACCGGACGGATCTCCTTCTCGGCGAACTCGTGCGCCAGCCTCTGGAAGGCCTTTTGCTCCTCGGTCAGGGCGAACTCAACCACGTTCTAAGACACCTCCGTTTTCACACGCGACGGCCTCGGGGCAGGGCTGCGCGGGCCCGGGGCGGCGTCTGGGGGGCTGAGGACCCCGGCCCACTTAGCCGTCGTCTGGATTGTGAGGTAACTTTGCCGCAAGTCTTAATAAACCTGCCATACAGGCGGGTCTGGCCAAGATTATTCAAACAACCGTTAGGCAGAACCTTCTGTCGGTGCGTGGGTTCCGCCCCTCGTGCTCGGCGTCCGGAGGCCCGCAAGAGCCCGTGCCGCCCGCTTGCATTCCTCAAGCGGGGCCTGGCGCGCGATGACTATCCTCTGGGCCTGCGGGGACCCGGCCCCGTGGAGGGACTCGGGAAGATAACCGACCGCTCCGCGGCCGAGAGTGAGGTTCTCGATAAGGCGGGTGATCCTCACCCTGTCGTCGACCGGCACTCCCCGGGCGCCCTTCAGGTACTTGCGGAGGGTCGGCCCCGTCTCCGGGTTTTCGAAGTCCCTCGCCGACGGCAGGGTGCAGACCATTCCTCCCGCCAGGTCCTGGGCCAGCCGGGCCATCTCGAAAGGTATCCGGGTGACGTTCTGCTTGCATACGTTGGCCAGGAGCTGGTCGATGAGGTAGGCCCCTGAGGGCGTCGCCGAACCCTGGGCGGAGCAGGCGATGCCGCACGAGAAGATGGTCTCGTTGAGGTGGATCATCTCGACCAGCTTCTCTCTGACGTGTGAGGCCCCGCCTACTCCGTTGAACTCGGCCGCGAGCGCCGCGGCCCCGATGAGAACGTCCCCCATGCCGGCCTTGCACCCGCCATAGCTCTGCCGGTGGAAGCCGGCGAACCTCTCGACGAGGGGGCCGCTCCAGGCCACCTCCCCGCACATGAACACCCGCTCCATCGGCACCTCGACGTCGTCGAAGATCGTCAGGGCCTCGTGCCCCCCGAACTCCGCGTTTCCCCTGTCGACCGCCGGGTCATAGAGGCACCTGTAGTCCGACGCCTGGCGGCCGACGACGAAGGTGATGCCTTTCGTGGTTGTCGGCACGGCGAAGGAGACGGCGTACTCCTCCTCACCGTCGCGCAGAGCCAGGGTCGGCATGACGATTATCTCGTGTGAGCACAGGGCTCCGGTCTGGTGGGCCTTCGCGCCCCGCACGACGATGTGGTCCCGCCGCTTCCGGACGACCCGGAGATAGAGGTCGGGGTCCTCCTGGTCACCGGGGCGGGCGCCCCGGTCCCCCTTCACGTCGGTCATCGCGCCCTGGCAGACAAGATCGGACTCCTGCACGTGGTCGAGGAACCGCCTGAGCCTCTCGTGGTAGGCCGTCCCCAGGTGCTGGTCCATCTCGTAGGTCGTTATATACAGGGCGTTGAGGGCGTCCCAGCCGACGCACCTCTGGAAGCAGACCCCTGTCCGCCGCCCCAGGACCCGCAGGAGCCTCACCTTCGCCACGAGGTCCTCCGTCGAGCGATGGATGTGGGTGAACCGGTTTATGACCCGTCCGTCGGGCCGTGTCGCGCGGGCGAGTTCGCGGTAGGCCGAATCGTGGGCCAGGTCGTAGGTCGCCGCCACCGCCCGGGTCGACGGACCGATGAGCGGATGATCGACGGGCTCCCTCAGTCTTTCCCCCAGATGGTAGGCTCTGAGCTCCCGTCTCCTGAGCCCCTCCAGGTACTCCGCTCCGGTCTTGAGCGTCATCACCGTCTCCCTCCTCCGCCGTACACTGCTCCGGCACTGGGCCAAGTTCACCCGCCCCGCGCCGGACCCTGCCGGGAGACAGGCAGGAGTCTGAAGAAATCACGGAATTCAGGCATCAGGAAAAGGAGACCCATGCAGATGCTTCGAACTACAGTTCTGACCGCCGCCCTTCCCGCGCTGGAAGCCGGGGCGGCGCGGAGCAAGACCCGAACAGAAGCCACACACATCAGAAGGCCGGAAAGGAGGGACAAGATGGCGACGACGGCTGAGATCTTCGAGGAGATGGGGAAGAGAATCGCGGCCAATCCCTCCGCCATCGCAGGGCTCAAGGCCAACTTCCAGTTCGAGCTCTCCGGGGACGACGGCGGAACCTATCACGTCAACGCCGCCGACGGCAAGGCCGAGGTCGGCCCCGGGCCCACGGAGGCTAACGTCACCATCCTCATGAGCGCCGACGACTTCAAGGCGATGGTGGACGGCAAACTCAACGCGACGCAGGCCTTCATGACCGGCAAGCTCAAGATCCAGGGCGACATGAGCCTGGCTATGCGCCTGCAGAGCATCCTCCAGTAGCCGGAGGAGGCCTCGGGCGCCCGGTCCCGGGACGGAAGGTCCCGGGACCGGGCGTACAGAGCCGCACCGGAGGAAGGTGGTCGGTATGTTGCACGGGCTCAGGGTGCTCGACCTGACCTTCTACCTCCCCGGCCCGTACGCCACCCTCTTCCTGGCCGACCTCGGCGCCGAGGTCATCAAGATAGAGAACCCGGCCGGCGGAGACCCCCTCCGACGGCTCGGTCCGGAGGGAGGCACCCCGTCCGGGTCGGTGTTCTTCCGGGCGGTGAACCGGAACAAGAAAAGTGTCACCCTCGACCTGAAGACTCCTGAAGGACGGGACCTCTTCCTGAGGCTGGCCGCGACGGCGGACGCCGTCATCGAGCAGTTCCGTCCGGGGGTCGCCGCGCGCCTGGGCGTGGACCACCGGGCCGTGAGGGAGCGGAACCCCCGTCTCACCTACGTGTCCCTCAGCGGCTACGGCCAGACGGGACCCCTGGCGGGCGAGGCGGGCCACGATATCAACTACATGGCCCAGAGCGGGCTTCTCAGCCTCTTCGCGGAGAGCAGCGAGATGGAGGCCGGCCGCCTGCCCCTTCCCCCCGTCCAGCTGGCCGACCTCAACGGGGGGAACCTGGCGGCCATCGCCCTGCTCACCGGGATGCTCTCGGCCCGCCTCACGGGGAGGGGCTCCTACATCGACGTGTCGATGACCGACGGTCTCCTCTCCCTGATGGCCCTGACGGTCTCCAACCATCTCGCTGGCGGCGGCGAGCCGGTGCGCGAGAACCTGTTCCTCACGGGAGGGGAGCCGCAGTACAACGTCTACCAGACCGCCGACGGCCGCTTCCTCTCCGTGGGGGCCCTCGAGCCAAAGTTCTGGCTGAACCTCTGCCAGGTCCTCGCCCGCGTCGACCCGGAGGGGAGGCCGGCCGAGGCCATCGCGCGGAGCCGCGAGGAGGCCGCCCGGGTCTTCGCCCGGAAGACGGCCGCGGAGTGGATGAGCCTCCTCGAGGGCCTCGACGTGTGCGTCAGGCCGGTCCTGACCGTGGCCGAGGCCCTGAAGGACCCCTACGTCAGGGAGCGGGGCATGGTCGTCGAGGTCGACGGGCTGCGTCAGGTGAGGCTGCCTCTCTTCCCCGCCTCCTGGCAGCCGCCCGCCCGGCCGGCACCGCGGCTGGGGGAGCACAACCGGCAGACCCTTTCCTCCCTCGGCGTCGGCGAGGCCCAGCTGCAGGAGCTCGCCGGCCGGGGAGTCATCTCTTGTGAACCGACGAGCAAGCGAGCGAGAGGAGGAACCACCGATGCGTGAAGCCGTCATCGTCGAGGCCGTAAGGTCTCCCGTGGGGAAGCGGAACGGCACCCTCAGCCACATGCGCCCGGACGACCTGGCCGGGCTCGTCCTCAAGGCGCTCGTGGACCGCGCCGGCATCGACCCCGCTCTCGTCGAGGACGTCATCATGGGCTGCGTCACGCCCATCGGCGAGCAGGGCTTCAACATCGCGCGCCTCGCGGCCTTCATCGCCGGCTTCCCCATGGAGGTCTGCGGCGTGCAGATAAACCGCATGTGCGGCTCGAGCCAGCAGGCGGCGCACTTCGCCGCCCAGGCCATCGAGGCCGGGGACATGGACGTCGTCATCGCCGGCGGGGTGGAGTCCATGAGCCGGGTGCCCATGGGTTCGGACGGCGGCACCTTCTCCAGCCGCCTGATGGAACGCTTCAGCCTCATCCCGCAGGGCCTGTCGGCCGAGCTCGTCGCCGACAAGTGGGACATCAGCCGGCGTGAGATGGAGGAGTTCGCCCTCGAGAGCCACCGGCGGGCCATCGAGGCCACCGATGCGGGCCGCTTCCGTCGGGAGATCGTCCCGGTCGAGGTCCAGATGCCCGACGGTACCACCGTGACCTTCAAGGATGACGAGGGTCCGCGCCGCGACACGTCGCTCGAGAAGATGGCCGCCCTCCCGCCGGCCTTCAAGCCGGACGGCAAGATAACCGCGGCCGTCTCGAGCCAGATAAGCGACGGCGCGGCGGCCCTGCTCCTCATGAGCCGCCAGAAGGCCGAGGAGCTCGGCCTCCGGCCGCGGGCCCGCTTCGTGGCCAGGGCGGTGGTCGGCGTCGACCCGGTGATGATGCTCCACGGGGTCATCCCGGCCACGCGCAAGGTCCTCGCCCGGGCCGGCATGGGCATCGAGGACATGGACGTCATCGAGATCAACGAGGCCTTCGCCTCGGTCGTCCTCGCCTGGAAGAAGGAGATCGACCCGCCGGACATGACCCGGGTGAACCCGAACGGCGGCGCCTGCGCCCTGGGGCACCCGCTCGGGGCCACCGGGGCCATCCTCATGACCAAGCTCATCCACGAGCTCGAGAGGACCGGGGGGCGCTACGGCCTCCAGGTCATGTGCATCGGACACGGCATGGCCACGGCCTCCGTGATCGAGCGGCTGGACGGATAGCCGGTATCACGTGCAGCGCCCCTGAGCGGGGGACCGAGATGAGCCGGGCCGGCGGGAGACCTCTGCCGGCCCTTCGCCGTACCACAACAGTCGGACGGTCGGGGACCCTCCGGGCCGCCTCCGGGCGGGACGCCCCCCTCACCCGGGGCCCTCCAGGTCATAGACCTGGTCCAGGGGAGCTTCGCCGGAAACCCGCCAGGAAGTGCAACTGGCCACCAGGTAGACGGTCTCATCCCCGCACCTGACGACAAGGAGCGGCGAAAGGGTGCCCGGACCGACGACACCCGGTGGGAAGGAGGCTACCATGGCCGAACCGGGGGACGGTGTCCACGGGAACTCTAGGGGGAGCGCGCGGGCTGGTTCGTCGCTAGGCTCCCTCTCGATACGGAGCGGTTGTAGGTCTTCCGGGAAGACGGCGTCGAGCACCTCGATGTCGCTCCTCTCCACCTCCTCAACGTGGAGGCTGTATATGGTCGGGCCCCTCACTTCCGAGAAGCTCATGCCGAGGCTGAGCCTCAGGCCGTCCACGCCCAGCCCCCGTTCCCACGGAACGTTCATCTGGACGGCCGTGAGGTCGATGTCCCTGGTCCGGGCGATGACCATGTTCCCCCGCCCGAGGACCGTGACTCCGGTGGCCCTCTTCACCACGTAGGGAAGCCCCTCGTCGTCCCACAAGGGCCCGAGCGGGGGCTCCCGGGGCACGAAGCAGGAGCGGCCTTCCCCGGTCTCGACATGCACCCCGTCCTGCTGGTAGGCGTGGATGACCCCGCGCCGGTAGTGCGGCAGGCCGAACCAGGTGTCCTCCAGGGTCACGGAGGCCACCTTGAGTTCGAGGGGCTTGGCGCCGGCGAAATGAACCCCCACCGACCACAGTTCCGGCGGCTCTTCTCCGGGACGGGAGGGCACCCAGAGGAAGGGTATCTCCATCGCGGCCTTGCCGTCGACGATGATCTGGGAGCTGTCGATGCGGGCCAGGTACATCCCTGGCGGGGCCGGGGCGGTGAGGTGCCAGACGCCCGCCCAGGCCCCCACGACCGCCACCAGACTGACGGCCAGAGCCTTGGCCAGCGTCAGCCGGAGACGGGCCCGGGCACGGGAGACGACGCGGACGTCCGCGACGGGCAGCTCATCCAGCCCACCGCCACCCCCGGCTCCCGGTCCGGCCGCACCGAGCCCGGCCGAGCGGACGAGCTTGGCCCGGAGCCGGCGGCGGTAGTCCAGGACGGCCCGGCACCTCTCACAGCCGGCAACATGCTCCTCGACCAGGCGGCCCGTCTCCGGGCTCGTCTCGCCGTCGAGGTAAAGGTCGAGAAGGTCCTCCACCACGGCGCAGGTCATCTCGGGCATCTTCGCCGCACCTCCCGCGGGGCTGGGTGTGCATCAAGGCCCTCCAAAGTCGTAGACCTCCTTGAGAGGGAGGTGCGTCGACTCGACCAGGGTGGAAAAGCGGCCCTGCTGGACGTAATGCATCTCCCCCTCGGCCCGGACCAGAAAGAGGGGTGCGACGTAGACGTACGGCCCGAGGCCCTCACGCGACGGGCCCGCGACCACCAGATGCTCCGGCAGGACGAGGGGCACTTCGAGCGGCTCGTACTCACCGTACACCTCGGCAGAGGCCTGGAGAGGGTAGAAGCCGGAAGGCAGGATGACATCCACGAGCTCCACCTCCACGCCCTTCTCCTTCCAAAGGTGGAAGGACGGCCCGGACCCGTAGCCGACCCTCAGATAGCGGTTCCCGGTCGCCGGCACGTTCATCTGGATGAAGGACAGGTCGAGGTCTTCCGTCTCGGCCACAGTCCGACCGGTCGGGCCGAGAACCGCGATGAGCACCGCCCGCCTGGTCACGTAGGGCCGGCCCTCGTCATCCCAGAGGGGGGGCAGGGGGCCCTCTTCAGGCATGAAGGTGCTCGAGCCGTCGCCGTGGTCGGTGAAGATGCCCCGTCCACGGAAAGCGACTATCTTCCCCCGCCGGTAGCGGGGAAGCCCGAGCCACCCGTCCTCGGTCGAGACGCCGTAGACCCTCAGCCACAGCGGCTCTCCGCGGTCGACCATCACCATCACTACGGAGAGCTCCGGCAGGGGTTCACCCGGGTACGAGGGCACCCAGAGGAACGGGATGGTGAGACCTTCGCCGGGGTTCCCGGTGAGGACGAGCTGTGAGCTGTGGCATCGGGCCAGGTAGAGCCCTGGAGGCGCGGGCGTCGTCAGAACCCAGGCGGCCGTCCAGGCCACAGCCGCGACCGTGAGGGTGAGCACCGCAATCCTCAGCCTGGCCTTCCGGAGGCGGGCCCTGGCTCGGGCGACAAGCCGGGCGTCAGGTGTGGTGAACGCGCTCCCGGTCCCGGCACCCGGCTCCCGGCGGCCCAGTCCGGCCCGCCGAACGAGCTCCGCCCTGGCCCGCCCGCGCTCCTCGACGAGGGTCCGACACTTCGCACACCTTCGGACGTGCTCGGCTATCAGGCCCGTGGTCTCCTCGCCGGTCTCACCGTCAAGGTAGAGGTCGAGAAGGTCCTCGACCACGGCGCAGGTCATCTCGGACATTCCGCCTCGACACCTTCCCTTCGCCCTCCGGGCCCTCGATGAGCTCGTAGGCCCTGATGAAGCTCCTGCGTGCGCGGTGAAGACAGCTCTTCACCGCGCCCACGCTCACCACCATGACCTCGGCTATCTCCTCGTAGGAAAGACCCTCGATGTCGCGCAGGATGAGGGCCGTGCGCTGGTTCTCGGTCAGAGTCCGGAGGGCGGCGTTGATGGAGTCGCAGGTCTCCCGTCGCAAGACTTCCACCTCCGGAAGACCGACAGGGGAGAAGCAGGCGTGCTCGGTGGACGTCCCGTCAGGCCGGCCGCCGGGATTGAGGGCGATGCGGTAGAGCCAGGCCGAGATGTAGCGCACCCTGACCCCGGCCAGGAACTGGAGCATGGCCCGGTAGAAGACCTCCTGCACGAGGTCTTCGGCCAGCTCGCGGCTGCCGCTGAGCCGGTAGAGGTAGTTGCGGACGGGGCCCACGTTGGCGGCGTAGATCCTGTCGAGGTCGGGGTCCGCCTCGGCGGTCATGCCGGCCCTCCACCTCCCTCTCGGCGCCTTCTGCACACCCCACTCCCCATCCTTGTATGACGAGTTCACCGGGCGGTGGTTACGGGGAGGAGCAAAGAACCCATACGCCCCGGGCCTGGGAGCGGAGGCGGCACTGTTCGAGGGGTGAGGGGCCGCCCCTGGGGCCCATCCGGTCAGGGGCTGCGCCCCCGCACTTCCGGCTCAAGCCGCGCCACAGCCCGCAGTTCGTCGGCCACCGTCTCGTGCCGTCCGGCGGCGCCGAGGAAGGGTTCTCCGCCCGGCTGTCGCATTACCCATCAGAGACCCCAGCCGCCGCACCGCGGCGTCCGGCGGCCGCAGGGAGGCTTCCTCGTGCGCGTCGTCCTCGTGAACCCCGCCCACACCGGGATACGCCCGGAGGATGAGGAGGAACACCTCGGCCTGGGATATCTCGCCGCCGTAGCCCGGTCCGAGGGACATGAGGTGACCGTCCTCGACGCGACACCCCGTCGCCTCCCCCCGGCGGCCGCCGCCAGACGGGTCCTGGACCTGATCCCTGCGGGTCCGGGGACGGAGGGCCGCGAAGCGGGTCTCATCGGCGTGTCAGTCATCTTCCAGGAACTCATCCCGTCGGCCATGGCCCTCATCGCCGAGCTCCGCCACCTCGGGTTCAGCGGGCACATCACCATCGGCGGCCACCCCCCGACCTTCCTCTACCGGGAGCTCTGCCGGGACTTCGCAGGGTTCGACTCCGTCGTCGTCGGGGAAGGCGAGGTGACCTTCACCGACCTCCTCCGGGCCCTCGACGCCGGTGACGACTGGCGGGGACTCCCGGGCCTGGTCGACGCGGAAGCCGTGCGCGGACGCCCGGGCGAAGGTCCAGACGGAGACCGGGCCGCGGCCGCCGCCGGGCCGACACCGCGCCCGCTGGTCGCCGACCTCGACGAACTGCCCTTCCCGGCCCGTGACACTCTCCCGGAGTTCACCTCCCGCCCCCGGGGAGCGGCCTCGGTCCTCAGGAGCCGCGGGTGCTACGGGGACTGCTCGTTCTGCGATGTCCGCGCCTTCTACGCCGCCTTGCCCGGCTCCGCCTGGCGGGTGAGGAGCGCCGCCAACGTCGCCGACGAGGTCGAGATGCTCATGCGTGACCACGGAATCGAACGCATCCGGTTCTGGGACGACAACTTCATCGGCCCCGGCCGACGGGGGCGCGAGGCGGCCGAGGAGCTCGCCCGGGAGTTCGTCCGCCGCCGCCTGAAGGTCCCCTTCTCGTTCGAGTGCCGGGTGACAGACGTGGACCGGGACCTTTTCCGCCTTCTCAAGGAGGCCGGGCTCCGTAAGGTGTTCCTGGGCATCGAATCCGTCGTCCAGAGACAGCTCGACCTCTACAACAAGAAGGTCACCGTCGAGGACAACCGCCGGGCCCTGACGACCCTCGAGGAGCTCGGCCTCGAGGTCACGGTCGGGATGATCATGTTCGACCCTGACACGACGATGGACGAACTCGGGGCCAACCTCGAATTCCTCAAGGAGGTCTTCGGGAGCTGGGCCGAGGTCAGGAAAAGGGTCGCCCAACCCTGGAACAGGCTCCAGGTCTTCGCCGGCACGCCCATCGAGAAGACCCTCCGTGAGCAGGGCCGCCTGAAGGGCGACTACGTCCGGTACGACTACGAGTTCACGGACCCCACGGTCCGCGCTCTCTACGCCTCAGGCGCCGTTCTCCGGCGCCTGGGGCTCCCGATCCGCGACGCCATGAACCGCCTCAGGCGCCGGGCCTAGAGTCCCCGCCGCCGAGAGCCAACAGCAACACAGCAACCAAGGCTAGGAAGGAGCGTCTCGATTTGACCCACGAGAACGGCAAGAGGCCTTTCGTCCCGATGGACTTCATGAGGTTCGAGCTGGTCGGCGACCCCCAGGTGGCGCCCGACGGGACCCGGGTGGCCTACGTGCGCACGGTCTTCGACGCCAAAGCCAACCGGCAGCGCTCGATGATCATGGTCGCCTCCTTCGAGGGCTCCGGCGTCCCCTTCACCAGCGGGCTCGCCTCCGACAACCATCCCCGCTGGTCGCCTGATGGCCGCTACCTCGCCTTCCTCTCCAGCCGGGACGCCGGGACAAAGGATCGGGAAGCCGAGGATGAGGAGACGAAGAAGAAGGCCGGCCCGCAGATATGGGTGGCTCCCACCTCGGGCGGAGAGGCCCGACCTGTCACGGCCATCAAGGGCGGGGTCACCGGCTTCGTGTGGGGTCCGGACAGCCGCCACATCGCCTTCACGGCCCTGGTCAAGCCTGAGGGCCCCGAGTGGCTCGACGAGGAGGACACCGGCGGGAAGAGCACAGGCTCATCGGACGGTGCCGGGGACGACCTCGAGGCCCTCTTCAAGAAGCACAACGAGGACGTGAGGCGCATCACGCGGGCCTTCTACCGGCTTGACGGCACCGGGTACCTCCATGACCGCCGCAGCCAGGTCTTCGTCATCGACGTGGAGGCCGCGCTGGCCGGGCCGCCCGAGAAGGGGCCGGCCGTCAGGCCCGTCCAGGTGACGTCCGGGGACTTCGACCATGACGCCCCGGCCTTCTCCCCCGACGGACGCCTCATCGCCGTCAGCGCCTGCCGGGACGAGGACCCGGACATGCAGCGCCACCGGGACATCTGGGTCTTCGACGTGCCCAAGGACGCGGACGGCCCGCGGGCCGAGCCCAGGCGTCTGACCGGCCGCACCGGACCCTTCGGCTCGCCGTCCTGGTCTCCCGACGGCCGCCGCCTGGCCTTCCTCGGCCACGAGCTGGAGCTCTCCTGGTACACCGACACGAAGCTCTGGGTCGTGGAGGTGGGTGAGGACGGGTCGGCTCGAGGTGAGCCGCGGTGCCTCACCCGCGCGTTCGGCCGGTCCTTCGGCGACCAGTCTATAACCGACATGCGCGTCGCCGGCGCCGACCGCGGGCCCGTATGGTCCCCCGACGGCAAGACCCTCTTTCTCCTCGCCAGCGACCACGGCACGACCCATCTCCACGCCGTCGATGCCGACACCGGCAAGGTGCGGCAACTGACAAGCGGCGACCGCGTCGTCTTCGGCTGGTCGGCCGACACGGCCGCCCGGGCGTTCGCCTTCGCCGTCGCCACCCCTGGGAACCCGAGCGACATCTATACCGGCCGGCTCCCCGACGATACGCCCCCCGACAGGTGGCCGGAGGCCCCCGCGGGCCTGGAGGCGCCTCGGGTCATCACCCTCCGCGCGATGACCCGGGCCAACTCGGACCTGCTCCAGGCCTGTCACGTGAGCCTGCCGGAGAGGTTCACCTTCTCCGCGCCCGGCGGGCCTCCCGTCGACGGTTGGGTCATCAGACCCGTCGGCTTCGAGCCGGGGAAGAAGTACCCGACCGTCCTCCAGATCCACGGCGGACCGATGGCCATGTACACCGGGACCTTCTTCTTCGAGTTCCAGCTCCTCGCCGCCGCCGGCATGGGCGTCATCTTCACCAACCCCCGCGGGAGCCAGGGCTACGGAGAGGAGTTCTGCGCCGGCATCCGCGAGGAGTGGGGCGTCAACGACTACGCCGACATCATGGCCGGAGTGGACGCGGCCCTGGAGCGCTTCGACTGGATAGACCCCGAGCGCCTCGGGGTGGCCGGAGGCAGCTACGGCGGGTACATGACCTCCTGGATCATCGGACACACCGACCGCTTCAAGGCGGCCTGCTCGATGAGGGCCGTGAACAACTGCCACAGCTTCTTCGGGACCAGCGACACGGGCTACCGGTGGGACGACATCTGGCACGGGACGCCGTGGGAGGACTGGGAGAACCTCATCAGACAGTCGCCCATCACCTACGCCGGCAACATCAAGACCCCGACCCTCGTCATCCACAGCGAGGAGGACCACCGCTGCCTCATCGAGCAGGGAGAGCAGCTCTTCATCGCCCTCAAGAAGCTCGGGGTGGAAACCGAGTTCATCCGGTACCCCGGCGAGAGCCACGGCCTGTCGCGCGGCGGCCGCCCTTGGCACCGCGTCCACCGGCTGAAGAGCATCGTGGAGTGGTTCGAGAAACACCTGAAGGAGTAGGCGCGCCGGCCCGGCGCTGCCCTCCATACCTAACCCGTACGTGGAACCACGGCGAGTGGGTGCTCGAGGCGGCGGGCGGCAGGACCCACGTGAGGCGCCCACAGCCCGACCGGGCGCCAGCGGGCACCGCCGATGCTCCCAATGAGGCTTCCGGCGGCATGCGGGTCGAGACCGACATCAGGAGCCTGGCCCAGATCGTCTCAGGCTACATCCCCGCGCGGACGGCCCACCTCACCGGACGTCTCAAGGCCTCGCCGCCCGAAGCCGTGGCCTTCCTGGAGGCCCTTTACGGGTCCCGGCCGCCCCACCTCGCCGACTTCTTCTAGGGGGCCCGGCAGGGCCCCTACCTACGACCGCTGCACCACGGGCGGGCCCTCCGGGAACCGGGCCTTCCGCCTTTGGCCCCTTCTTCGGGAGTTCGGCCGCGCCAGGAGGAGATGCCCGTTCCCACCGGTGAATAAAGGTCGTAAGATGGTGAGACGGGCTCCCAGCTTGACCGAAGCCGCCCTCAGCCTCACAGACAGAAGAGGGTGACACGCACGTGAAAGCCCTGAAGGTCATCACGTTGCTCCTCATCGCGGTCATGCTGTACCTGGGACTGACCGTACTCCAGACGGGTCCGGCCCTGCGTCTGACCCTGCTCGACCCTGATTTCTACGCCGGCGCTCTGCGTGACCTCGAGGTCTACCAGAAGCTTCCCGACGTCATCATGGGGACGCTCCCGCCTGACTTCCTGGAGCAGGCCCCCTCCTCCGAGAGGGCCCGGCTGGAGACCGCCCTCAGAGAGGCTCTCCGTCCCGAATGGCTCCAGGGGCAGGTCGAAGGCATCCTTCACGACACCGTCCGCTTCCTGCGGGGACAGGACGCAGAGCTCCGGGCCTCCGTGGCCCTCACGGAGTTCAAGGCCGCTTTCGTCGCCGCGTACGAAGAGGCGGGCGGCAGTCCCTACGGGGTCCGCATGCTCGAGCGGGCCCTCGAGGAGGAACTGCCCGACACGGTGCTCCTGGCCGACTACCTGCCACCGGACGCGCTGGACCTTCCTCCGGAGGTCGCCAGAGGCATGACCCTCGTCGACCCCGCCCTCGCCCTCCTGGCCGCCGTTCTCCTCCTGCTGGCCCTGGCCTGCTTCCCGCTCGCGGGCGGGTTCCCCGGAGGCGCCAGGTGGCTCGGGGCGACCCTTGTCCTCAGCGGTCTGACGACGGCCGTCGGGACCCTCCCGCTCCGGACCCTCGCCCTGAACTTCCTGACCGGGCTGGAGTTGGAGGAGGTCCCTCCTGCGGTCGAGGCCCTCCACCTGGACGACCTCGTTCGGGAACTCGCAGGCCGCGTGCTCGAGGCCTTCCAGGTCGCCGGCCTTGCGGCCTTCGCGGTGGGCGTCCTGCTCCTCGTCCTGGCCGCAGTGGCGGCCGCGCGCTCGCGCAGGCGGCGGGCGGAGGCCGAGACCCCGGCCGCCGACACCCCCACCGCCGGTGCACCCACTTGACCGTCCGTCGCGGCAGGGCCCGATCGGCTCGTCAGGCCTGCTCCTCGTCGGTAAGCGTGGAGAAGTGCTCGATGAGGGCCTGCACCGAGTTCTCGAGGTGCTCGGCGCTCAGCTCGGCGGCCAGTTCGGCGTTGCGCTCGCGGATGGCCTTCAGGATGGCCCGGTGCTCCTCGAACGACCGGCCCGAATGGGCCTTGAAGACGGAGAAGCCGCAACGGGGATACGAATCCCAGAGGGACTTGATGAGGTTGAAGAGTCTCTCGTTGCCGCAGGCCTTGAAGATGAGGTGGTGGAACTCCCTGTTCAGGGCCGGGAGCTCGTCGTACGGTCCTTCCTCGGCGAGTCTTTCCATGGTCCTCTGGATTCTCTCGGCCTCTTCGAGGTCGGCCTCGGTGATGTTCGGCACGGCCAGCTCGACGGCCTTGGGCTCGAGCAGACGGCGAACCACGAGAGTCTCCCGGATGTCCTCCAGGCGGAAGCGCCTCACGACGAACCCCTTGCGGGAGTGGTTGGCCACAAGGCCTTCGTTCTCGAGCTTCTGGAGGGCCTCACGCACCGGGGTCCGGCTCACCCCGAGCATCCTGGCCAGCTCCTGCTGACGCAGCCGCTCTCCCGGTTCGAGGCGGCCCTCGAAGATTGCCTTCCTCAACTCCTCAAGAACCAGCTCGGTCAATGGCTTGTAGTTCTTCACCGACAGGTTGTTGACCGACAGGTTGTCCACATGCCTCCCCCTCAGCCTGCGGCCGAGGACAGCCGCGCCGGGCCCTGCTGCGTGATGCGGAACACCGCCGTAGTTTCAGACTTCTCACGAAACCGCAGCGGTTCCTGCCGGTCGAAACGGCCTCCGACTCGGGCACACAACCCCGGGCTGGACTCGGGCCGTCCGAGCGCCGGTCGCGGCCCCGGCCGGCACTGGTCCGCCTGACCCTACTTCCCACCTGTCTCGGCCAGAACATCCCTCAGGAGGTCCGGGCGGTCGGTGATGATACCGTCCACACCGAGTTCGATGAGCCGCTCCATCTCGGCGGGGTCGTTCACCGTCCAGACGTTCACCCGCTGGCCGCGCCTGTGGGTCTCCTCCACGTAGGCGGCGTCGACCATGCTCTTCTCTGGGTGCAGGGCGTCGGGCAGGACGATGGGGATGCCCCAGCCTTCGGCCAGGTAGGTGGGCAGGTCGGGAGCGTAGAGCAGGGCCGTCGGGATGTCCGCGTCGGCCCGCTTGACCCGCCAGAGGGTGATGGGGTTGAAGGAAGAGACCACGATGCGGTCGTAGAGGTCGCGCTCGGCCACGAAAGCGGCCAGGACCTTCTCGATGCCGTCGGTTCCGAGGGAGACGCTCTTGATCTCGATGTTCACCGGCACGTCCGGAGGCAGGGCGTCGAAGACCTCGCCCAGGGTCGGAATGCGGGTGCCGGCGTGGGCCTCGGAGAACCAGCTCCCGGCGTCGAGGGCCTTGACCTCTTCGAGGCTCATCTCCCGGACGTCACCCGTGCCGTCGGTCACCCGGTCGACCTCGAAGTCGTGGATGACCACGAGCTCACCGTCTGCCGTCATGACGACATCGAGTTCCACCCCGTCGGCTCCCAGCGCCAGGGCGGCCAGGAATGAGGGGATGGTGTTCTCGGGGGCCACCTCCGGTGCGCCCCTGTGGCCCAGGACGAGCACCCCGTCGGCGCCGGCGTAGAGGTGGTCCAGGGGGTCGGGGTCCCAGACCCGGTATCTGACGGCGAACACGGCGGCCACGATGAGCACGAGAGCGACGAGGGCCAGCACCAACTTGCCGACGAGCCTGAGAAAGCCGAGGGCGAACCGCATTCTTGTCCATCTCCCCGTTTGACGCAGGATGTGAGTTCCTCGCCGGCCCGGTGCGCT
>ENA-OSAI01000215-OSAI01000215.1-marine-sediment-metagenome-genome-assembly--contig:-NODE-215-length-31294-cov-11.690803_pt1 | contig 31294 bp, 29 predicted proteins | sample MGYA00237871_ERZ529316 | MGnify/ENA primary metagenome ERZ529316 (study PRJEB26369, sample SAMN03142814) | marine sediment metagenome | biome: marine; feature: borehole; material: sediment...
AACTGCAGAAGAACTGGACTTGATCAACATTTTTAACCGACACTTCTCCGCACAAGTCAGAGATGGCCTATCGGTGGGGGAATCCCTACTTCTGGCTGCCATCCACCGTGCTATTGAACCGGGCAACAAAAGAGCTTTTTCAGCCTGGGCAAAGCAAGCTACTCTGCCTGAAATCGCTGGCTTTAATCCTGAAAAGCTCGACAGCCAGCATTTGCTTATTGAGGTAGACATAAAAGCTACCAGCATGCTTAAGGAGGTAGGGGTATGAGTCAAAAACTGGTTGAAGTTGCAAGAGGGGAACTTGTAGAATGTGTTCATAGGGGCTATGTAGCTGTAACAGATTTAGAAGGAAACATCCTGTACAAACTCGGTGATCCCAATCATGTTACATATTTTCGATCAGCGGCTAAACCTATTCAGGCTCTAGCAGTTTTTGAAAGTGGAGCAGTAGACAAGTATAAGTTCACTGATGAAGAAATTGCGATTTTCTGTGCTTCTCATGCAGGAGAAGAACAGCACACACAGATGGTTTCTAAAATATTAGAGAAAATCGGAGTGGATGAAGGTTTTCTGCAGTGTGGGGTGCATGCTCCCCTGAATAAAGAAACCTGTATAGAGTTATACAAAAGGGGTAAAAAACCCGAGTCTCTGCATTGTAACTGTTCAGGAAAACATTCTGGAATGCTGGCAGCGGCCAAAGCCTGGGGTTTTTCACTGGAAAACTACAGGGATATAAACCATCCTCTACAGCAGCAGATGCTGCAATTGGTTGCAGATTTTGCAGAAGTGGAAAAACAAGAAATAATTGTGGGTGTTGACGGTTGTGGAGTTCCGGTGTTTGGACTCCCTATTTCCAGGATGGCTCTGGCCTTTGCAAAATTGTCAAAACCCCACAAATGTCTGAAGCAGGAAAGGATGGAGGCTGTAAAAAGAATTACCTCTTCAATGATCAAACATCCTCAACTGATAGCCGGGATTAAGAGGTTTGATACCAGGCTTTTAGAAGTGACAAAAGGTAAGCTTATTGGTAAAGTTGGAGCAGAAGGAGTGTTTTGCGTTGGATTGATGAATCAGGGAATAGGAATAGCAGTAAAGGTTGAGGATGGTAACCCCAGAGCTCTATGGCCCTCAGTTGTACATGTTTTAAAGCAACTTAAGGTGCTTGATGCCCGGGAGATAGAGCAGCTCAAAAATTTCTATCCTATAAAACTTAAAAACTTCCACAAGGAGGTTGTAGGGGAAATCAGACCGGTTTTCCAGCTACAACCTTACAATGCAGAAAAATAAGTATTTTTGGGGCGTTTGATATGAATCTTTTTAAGCTTTTTATAGTTTTTTTTAAAATTGGTTCTTTTACTTTTGGTGGGGGTTTTGCAATGATACCCCTCATTAAAAGAGAAGTAGTTGATAAACAGAAATGGGTGGGAGAAAAGGAGTTCTTCGATGTTATATCCATAACTCAGTCTCTTCCCGGAGCTGTTGCTGTTAATACATCAATATATTTAGGATATAGGATTGGAGGAATTTTGGGGGCAGTTTTTAGTACCATTGGTGTAACTCTTCCCTCATTACTGTGCATTCTAGCTATTGCAGCTTTTTTTACTCCATTTAGAAAGCTGAAGCTTGTCTCTGATGTATTCAATGGGATTAACCCTATAGTAGTGGCACTAATTCTGAGTGCGGCTATACAGATGGCCAGAGCAACCAAATGGAATTCAATAAATGTTTCTATTTGCTTGCTTACGATTACCGTTGTTGGTGTGTTTGATGTGCATCCCATTATAGCACTCCTGGTTTTGTTACCCGCTACATTCCTGTTGAAATCATTAAAAGAGAAGTCGGAAAGAATGGATGAAAGTTAAATTGGAAAAGGTGATTTTTGTATGCTGGGCATTTATCTAACCTTTTTTAAAATTGGTTTATTTGGTTTTGGTGGCGGTTATGCAATTTTGCCTCTCATAGAGGAAGAAATTGTTAAGAGGAACCACTGGCTTACAGAAGGTGAACTCGTTGATATTATAGCCATTTCACAAATTACCCCGGGCCCGATTGCCATAAATGGAGCAACTTTTGTAGGCTACAAACTGGAAGGCACACTGGGCTCAGGGCTGGCAACACTGGGGGTAATATCAGCATCCTTTATTATTGTACTAATGGTGTCAAACTATGTAATAAAAAACAGAGAATTGCCGTGGTTAAACATGATGTTTTCCGCCCTGCGTCCTATTGTCATGGGTTTCATCATTTCTGCTGCCTTTTCCGTCGGGAAAACAGCCATTACAGATATAAAGAGTTTGCTGATTGGACTGGGAGGATTGGGTCTGTTGCTGAACACCAAAATTCATCCAATCCTTGTAATTGTGTTGGGAGGGGTTGCAGGAGTTGTTCTGTATACGTGATTAACTTGTTTACCGAGAGCTTTTCCCGCCATTAATTCTCCAGTCCCGCTTTTTACTGGCATGGCATGATAATTTTTTTCCTGGAATACAAGTTCGACAAAATTAGAAAATCCTCGACAGAGGATTTTTTTTGTTGAGGGAGAATATAAGAATTATGGGAAAAGCTGTAAAACCCGTAAAATTTTATTGGGTAAAAGGAGAATCAGCATGCAGGCTGTTATAAAGTTTAAATGTGACAATTTAAAATTGCCGATTCATTACAATCACATAATACAGGGGTTTATTTATAACAACATAAAAAACCAGGATTTCAGGGAATTTCTGCATGAAGAGGGATTTAAAAAAGGAAAGAGGAGTTTCAAATTATTTACTTTTTCAAGACTCTACGGAAAATACCAGATAGATTCAAACAATAAGACTATCACTTTTAAAGACAATTTTTCTTTGACGGTATCGAGTTTAGTAGATGACTTTACAAATGACTTTTTACAAACCTGTTTATTTTCGAATGAATTACAGATAGATTATCAACCTGTTAAAGTAATAGGGGTAGAAATAGAAGAAAGAAAAGGTATTAAAGATAAAATCTTGATAAAAACGCTATCTCCTATAGTAACCTATTCGACGGTTACAATAGAAGGCAGAAAAAAAACTATATACCACAGCCCGTATGACAGCATATTTGAAAAACATATCAGGGAAAATCTTTTAAGAAAGTCGGAAGTTATTGGAGAAAAAATTGAAGATGACACACTGACAATCAAACCTGCGAAAAATTCAAGATTAAAAGAAAATATAACATATTTTAAAAAAATAATAGTAAAAGGGTGGAGCGGAGTATTTGAATTACAGGGAAACCCTAGACTTTTGGAAATAGCATTGGGCTGTGGATTGGGTGCTAAGAATTCTCAAGGGTTCGGCTGCATAAAGATGATCAGGGCGTTATAGTTTTTATTTGGAAAACGAGGAGGTGGAAAAGTGGAGTTAAGTGCAGTATGTGAATTGGGGAAAAAAAGGCATAGGGACATAGTAGAAACGGGCGGCAGAGATATAATTTATATATATATTTATTTAATTTTATTTCCAGTTATGGTATAAAATTACCCCTTTGAAAGGGAAAAATTTTACGGAAGGATACCCATTGAAAATTTAGAGGATTATTATTCTAAAGAATATGGTTTTAATGCCGATGATGACAAAGTAATGTTTTTCTAATGCAATTAAATATGGTTGATTTAAGAATGTTGGTTTAAGAATTAATAATTTTATTGAGGTGTTTGATTTGACAGAGGATGTTAGAGTTAATGGAACGTTAGTCTGGTATTACTTCATATGCAAAAGGCAAGTATGGCTTATGTCGAGGCAGTTGGAACCGGACCAGGAAAATCCGTACATTGATTTGGGAAGATTTTTGCATGAACAGAGTTACAGAAGAGACACAAAAGAAATAAACATAGGCAATATTAAAATAGATGTAATGAAAAGAGGAGATGGCCAGCTTGTAGTCGGAGAGGTTAAAAAATCTTCTAAATTTAAAGAAAGTGCAAGGATGCAGCTTTTATACTATCTTAAACAGTTAAAAGATTTGGGAATACATGTAAAAGGAGTACTGATGTTTCCAAAGGAGAAAAAGAGAGAAGAAATAGAGCTGACAAAAAAAGATGAAGAAAACATAGAAAAAGTCGTTAAAGATATTTTAAGAATAGTTTATTTAGAGAAACCGCCGGAAGTTGTCAAGACTCGCTTTTGCAGCAAATGTGCCTATAAAGAATTTTGTTATTCTTAGCAGGTGATATCTATGAAAAAGAATATTTACGTATTTAATGATGGAGAATTTAGAAGGAAGGATAATACATTTTATTTTGAAACAGAAAAAGGAAAAAAATACTTACCTGTTGAAGACGTAAGCGATATTTTAATTTTTGGTGAAGTTGCTTTGAACAAGAGGTTTCTGGAATTTATATCCCAAAAAGAAATTTGCCTGCATTTTTTTAATTACTACGGTTACTATACAGGGACATATTATCCCCGGGAACATCTCAACTCCGGATACATGATATTAAAGCAGGCAGAATTTTATCTGGACAAAAATAAAAGGCTTGAAATAGCTAAGGCTTTAGTAGAAGGAAGTTACAAGAATATTTCGCAGGTGTTGAACTATTATTACAAAAGGGGTAAAGATGTAGGAAATACATTAGAAAATATTATAGAACTATCAACTAGAATAGAAAATTGTAAAGATGTATCAGAACTTATGGGTATAGAAGGAAACATCCGTGAAACTTACTACAAATCATTTGACAATATTTTGGAAAAACCCGATTTCATATTCAAAGGCAGAAGCAAAAGACCTCCTAAAAATGAATTAAATGCGCTTATAAGTTTTGGCAATTCGCTATTATACGTATTGGTTTTAAGTGAAATATACAAAACACATTTAGACCCGAGGATAGGGTATCTTCATACAACAAATTTCAGGAGATTTACTTTAAACCTCGATATAGCCGAGATATTTAAACCTATTATTATAGACAGAATCATATTCAGTCTTATAGGGAAAAACATGATAACGAAGAAAGATTTTGAGAAGGAAATGGGAGGAATTTTATTGAAAGAAAAAGGACGCAAAACCTTTGTCCAGGAATTCGATAACAAAATAAGAACGACAATATCCCATAGAGGACTTGGCAGAAAAGTATCTTATAGGAGATTAATAAGGATGGAACTTTATAAACTTCAAAAACATTTGATGGGAGAAGAAAAATACGGTCCATATATTTCAAGGTGGTAGGAAATATGTTTGTAATACTTGTTTATGATGTGAATACTAAGAGGGTTACAAAAGTTTTAAAGACTGCGCGGAAATATTTGTACTGGGTACAAAATTCTGTATTAGAAGGTGAAATCACTGAAGCGAACTTTGTAAAATTAAAGACCGAATTATTAAAGAAAATAAATAAAGAAGAAGATTCGATAATTTTTTATACTTTCAGATCGAAAAATTATTCTAAAAGAGAAGAGTACGGATTAAAAAAAGGTGGGGATGACTCCTTCTTATAGAAGCGTGTATATTAAGGAGGTAACAGGAAGCAATTTGAGTTTATAGCCTACCTATAAGGAATTGAAACTCAATCCCTCATTTGATATAGGAAAAGCTCAGAAGGAGTTACCCGATTTTTGGTATGATTTAGTAAAGGGAGGGGATTTTCACGGATATTTTATACTGGATAGTGAAACTATTTTTATAGGCTATTGCTCTATTTTTTCCCCCAAGGGATGTATCCATTTGGAAAAAACGCTGGGTGGAGGGGTAAACCGATCTAAAGGAGTTATCTTGGATATTGAGTATTAGGGTGAAGCGGTGAGGTTTCACGTTCAGGGGTTGTAGGAAAATAATTACTACAGAATTGCCGCGTTATTTCTTCTGACATATTTCGACAGGCTATCCAAAGGGAAAGAGAATTGAATTGCAGTATAAAAGAATATATGTGCAATTTGTGAAAAATCATAAAGATATTTTCAAGCAGTAAAGCAATTATTTTAATAAATGTATGCTGGGAGTGACTGGTATTGCATATCAAGCTGACATTAAAACCCCGGGAGAAAAGTTATATTGAGCTCCCTCTTTACTATAATTATTTACTTCAGGGGCTAATATATAAGAATATCTTTCCTGAACTGGCAGAGTTTCTGCATAATGAGGGTTTTTGTTTTAAAAAAAGAAGATTTAAAATGTTTTCTTTTTCCAGACTGCAGGGAGTGTTTAGAATCAATGCTGAAAAAAAGACAATAGTTTTTGAAGATAGTGCAGAACTTGTTATTTCGACTCCTCTTACAGAATTATCTCAATCGCTGGGTGATTTTATCTTGAAAGATAATTTCAGGTTGGGAAAGGAGCAAATTGTTATTGACGGTTTTGAAATGAAAGATTGTATTGTCCGGGATGATTCAATTATACTGCGTACTTTATCTCCAGTAACAGCTTACAGTACAGCTACCCTCCCGGATGGCAGCAAATACACCATTTATTACAACCCGCAGGAAAAGCGTTTCGAAGAAATCATTAATAACAATCTACGAAAAAAATATTATGCACTTAATGGAGAAGAAGCACCGGAATATTCCGTCCATTTAAAAATAAAAAGCAAACCTAAATTAAACATAGTTAAATTTAAAGGTATCATTATCAAAGGTTATACATTTAATATGGAACTCACGGGACCCACAGAACTCTTGCAGCTCGCAGTTGATACGGGTCTTGGAGGCAAAAATTCGCAAGGGTTTGGTTGTGTAGAGATGATGTGACTGCTTGTTCCCGTGTAGCCGAACAAAAATGAAAACCACGATAAAAAATGGGGGAAGAAACCCCCATCAAACTTAATTTTAAATCCTTATAGGTAGGCTATTAAAACTTTAATGAATAGTAATATGTTTCAACTCCTGCTTAGGTAAAGTTCTACTAGATATATTTTATCAATTTAGGTATTAATATTCAATAAAAAATTTAGCAAAAATATTAAAAAAGTATTGAAAAAATATTCCAAATAAAATAAAATAAGATTAAAGGTCCATAATGAATAGTAATATTAAATCAATTAAGAGGAGGTGAAAAGGTGGGGTTTTTGAACGCAGTAAGAGAGTTAGGAGAACTAAGCAGTGCTTCCGGGTGGGAGTCTTATCTCAAGTTTCCTTTGGGGCAAATAAAAGAAAATAAAAAAGATGAAATTCCCAAAGTTCTTCGCATCTGGCTTGAGGTTTATAATCCGGATGCATTACAGCTTAGAGTTCATGGTGTAAAGAAAATGGATCTTGTTGATTATATGATTGACCCCGAAATGAAAAAAAAGTATCTTTATCGTGACAGGGTAGGGAAAAATACTTTCTGGGGTTTTACTCCTCTACATTTGATGGGAAAACCCAAAAAGGATGAGAATGCACGCAAAAAACAGCTGGTTGGTGAAAGCGGAGACTGGGAAAATGAAAAGGATTGTATTTTTTACAAAATAAAATATCGACTGTTAAATGATTATGAAGCATGTGAATTTTTTACTCCTGGAGCAGTGGATATAATCATGAATTTTTTGAACGAACACGTAAATGACATAGCTGATCTATACCATGGGAAAGGCACTTTTATGCTGCTCTTTGGTATTGAAGATAATGGTAATTTTCGCTATCCGGGTGATGTGCCCGCTTTTGTGAAATACTTCCGGGAAAAGCTGGAACAGCACATACAGAAAAAGGGAGGTGACAGTTCTGCGAGAGTTGCATGTTCCTGTTGCCATAAAATCACCAACAATCCCGTCGCATTAGATAAGGTTTTCAAATTTTCAACCTTTGATAAGGTTAATGTCTTACCCGGTCTGGACAAAAGAAATATTTATAAAGTAATACCTGTTTGCCAGGAATGCTTGGAAAAACTTACTGCGGGAAGAGAGGTGATAGAGCGAGAGCTTACAGATAAATCAACTATTCAGGGCATTAACATCTGGATGGTGCCAGAAGTGGTGGGTATTTTACGGGATAGCGAACTTTTGCGGAGAACTATTAAGCGACTAAATGTTAATGACGAAGGTGCAAGGGGAATGGGTAAGGAAGGTGAGCGGAAATTTTTCCGCCGACTGGCGAAAGAAGACAGCGGCCTGGTGTTTCATTTTTTATTCTGGGAGACGCTGCAAGCTCAGGAAAGAGTGCACCTGATGGTTGAGGATGTACCTCCTTCGCTCTTAGCACGTTTGGAAAAAGCCTGGCAAAAAGCGCTGACCGCCTGTGGAAATCAAAGCAAAAAAGATTTGGATTCTGCTTTCAAAACAATATTTGCAGCATGTATTTCCCTTTCAGGAAAGAGTACTGAAGACAAGGCAGTTATGCGAGATTACGTTATCAATATCATCGGACGGATGTTAAGAGGAGAGCGTTTAACTGTCGATTCCTTCAAAACCATGTTTGTCCGGAGAATTCCAAAACTCCTATTTGATAGTGATAAATGGATGAATGTGAGATCGGCAGCCAGCAGGGGACAGCTTGTAGTAGAATTTATGGAACGGATTAATAAGGAGGTAGCTAAAGATGAGGCCGAACTTGGTGTTTCTTGATTCTTTTGAAGATAAATATTTGAAGACCATTCAGGGGAAAGGGGTATTTTTAGCCGGTGTGTTGCTGGGATATATGGCGGAACTGCAGGCCGGCAAAAAAGATGATATTCATAGTGCGCCACTTTTTAAACAAATGAATTTTGGCAGGATGACGATACGGGACCTTAAAAAACATCTTTCTCGAGTGCCCGAGCTAATAAATGCCTATAATATGAAGTATTCATTTTACTTACAGCAATTAGCAAATGAAGTGGGGAAATTGCTATTAGAAGGTGGGGAAAAAGAACTGGGCGTTGACGGTAACTTTGCTTTTACGATTGCGTTTGCCGATGCATCCAATTATTTCTGGAACTATATTTTTAAAACAGATAAAAAGGAGGAATTAGAACATGACATTTAAGAACAGAAGGGAAATCCTTTTTATATATACAGTTAAGGACGCTAACCCTAATGGGGATCCGTTGAATTCCAATCATCCCCGTTACGATGAAGAAACCGGGCAGGTTTTAGTTTCCGATGTACGGATAAAAAGGACGATTCGTGATCAGTGGTTGCGTAAAGGTCTACCGGTATTTATAGATGGAGAGCCAAAAACATTAAAGCAGCGCTTTGAAGAATTAAAAAAGAATACCGGTAAGAAAACAGGGCGGGAGGTAATGGCAAAATGCCTTGATGCAAGGCTCTTTGGAGTTACCTTTGCGCTGGGTAAGGAATCATTTTCCTGGGTGGGTCCGGTTCAGTTTAAGTGGGGGCGGTCTCTACATGCGGTAACTGTTGATTTTGTTCAGGGAACGTCTGCATTTACTACTGAAGGCAGGGAAGGCAAGGAAAGGCAGCAGCGTTCGTTTCGTAATGAATACAAGGTGCCCTTTGCTGTCATTTCAGTCTATGGAATAGCAAATCAGTTTGCTGCTGAAAGAACCGGAGCTACTGAAGAAGATCTTGATTTATTACGTGAAGCAATATGGGAAGGCACAGAAAACCTTATTACACGGAGCAAAAATGAACATTTACCCCGATTGTATATCGAAATAATTTACAAACAGGATTTTAATGGAAAAATCGGTGCTCTGGATGAAAAAATTAAATTAACAGACAATGCCGGGGAACTTCTAACCAAAGAAAAGGAACGAGCTCTTCGTAGTTTAAAAGAATGCCGGCTAGACATCAGCGAGTTAGTAGACACAGTTAATAATTATGCGAACCACATCCGGGAAATTATCATTCGAAAAGATGATGAATTTATCGTATATGGGATAGAAAAATTTAGTGATAAAGGATTGAAAGTAAGAGAACTTCAGGGGTGATGTCATGAGCTTGGTATTTGAAATAACTTCCGATCTGGCAATGTTTCGAAAAGGATATACAACTACATCTATGGTTTCATATCCTTTCATACCGCCAACTGCTGTAGCGGGAATAATAGGTGCAATTACGGGCCTGGATAATGGTGCTGGAGATATTGCATACGGAGCACGATTCTGGAATGAAATGAAGGGTACTCAGGTGGCAATTACCATTTGTTCCCCCATATCTTGGTATGTGACGGCAGTGAATTTAATAAAATTTAAAAGCGGTAGTGGAGATATGGGCGAACATATTCAACCAAAACACCAGTTTTTAAAAAAACCCTGCTATAGGATTTACATTCGTAATGGTGAAATTTATGAGAAATTAAAAATGCGACTTAAAAACGATGAATTTGTCTTTACCCCTTACCTTGGAGTGGCTTATGCTATTGCCAGTGTAAGATACCTGGGTGAATTTGAGGATAAGGAGATTGATGAATATCCTGTTGGCGTGAATTCTGTAGTTCCGCTTACAGGTAATTTAGATATAGACGTTTTTAAGAGCAGGACGATTCATAAAGAGTTAATCCCTTTAAAACAGGATATTGAGAGAACCGTTTTGAAATCTGTACCTGTATTATACAACGGGAGGGGGAAAAAGGGTGTCGTTTACGTTCGGAAGAGGGGAGAGCTGGAATTGAGCAAGGTAGGAGATGATGTAGTTGCATGGTTTGAACCCTGGTAGAATTGAAAGCCATCCGGGACGTCCGCTTGAAGAACACCTTTGTAATACAGCATTACTGGCGGAGAGGATAGCTTCCGCCAGTCTTGGAAGAATTCCTGATAAGCTGGTAGAAGCTTGCCTTTTGCATGACATAGCCAAAGCTCATTTTAAGTTTCAGGACCGGCTTAAAAATAAAAAAAGACGTTTTCCCCATGCTGAAATATCTGCTTATATAACGCTTGGTGTAACACGCAACATTATTGCTGCGGAGGCTGTGCATTGTCACCATACTTCTGCTAGAAATAATTTCACAAAGAAATGGTATGACCTGGAATACAGCGAATTTTGCCGGGCAGTATCAGAAATTCCTTTGTGGCCTGAAAGCCAAAAAATTATCAAGAAATTAGGGTTTAATGAAATCGGTAGCTGGAAGGAATTCCTTCCTTCTGAAGATGAGTTTGAAGATTTGCTAAATGACTTTATGGACGAAATGCAGTTAAACAGTGAAGATTGGCTTAATTTTAGATTGATATATTCATTTTTGATTACTGCAGATCGTATCGATGCACTCAGCAGCGGAGCAGCAGAATTTGTTCCTCATTCTCTGCGGGTTGATGCTAATGTTGTTGAAAGGTATCTCGGCTCTTTAAAGTCCACTCCACTTTCCGAGTGGCGTAACGGAGTAAGGGAAAAAGTACTGGAACGTGCTGCGAAGGTATTATCTGGCTCGGGAGTATATACACTTACCCTTCCTACCGGGGCCGGGAAGACACTGCTGGGACTGGATCTTGCAATAAAAATTGCAGCACAGGATAAAAAGCAGGGAATTATTTATGTATTACCCTTTATATCCATTGTAGAGCAAAACAGTCAGGTTGCTAAAGAGGTTTTGCCCTTTGTGCAGGAAGATCATTATCTGGCCTATGACAAAAAAGATGATGAAAGAGATATACTAACAAAATTTACTGCCTTATTTCGGTACTGGTATGAACCGGTTGTAGTTACTACTTTTGCAAAACTGTGGGATGTGCTGTATTCACCGCGTGGAAATGATGCCATGTCTTTTCACCGCCTGGCAAATTCAATAGTTCTTTTAGATGAACCGCAATCTATTCCTGCCCGTTACTGGAAAGGGTTTGGTGAAACATTGAAGCTTATGGCACAAAAACTTAACGCAACTTTTATTCTCATGACTGCAACTCAACCACGAATTGCCAGCGGCATAGAACTGGCACCTACAAAAATTAAAATACCACAATCTCGTTACAAAGTATATTTTTATCGTAAGAAAAGCGGTATTGAATGTCTGTGTGAGTTGTTGAAGCAGTACGGTTTTCCCTCCCGCAGTACGTTAATCGTTGCCAATACGCATAAGGCAGCGCTGGATATATATTTTTTAATAAAAAAATTAGTTCCTCAAGAAGAAATATTTTTTCTTTCTGGCTGGGTAACACCTTGGGATAGAAAAATAACGTTGAAGAGAATCAAAACAAAGGAAGAAAAGAATTGTATTAGGCATTTGGTGTCAACGCAGGTAGTTGAGGCCGGTGTTGATCTGGATTTTAACCTTGTAGTAAGAGATATAGCTCCTCTGGATAGTCTTGTACAGGTAGCGGGAAGATGTAACCGTCATCTTTCCAGTAGGACGGGAGAAGTTTTAATATATGAAATGTGCAATGATACAGGAAAAAGTTTTTCGCAAATGGTTTATGATCAAGTTTTATTAAATGCAACCCGGGAGATATTATTAAATTTTGGTCAAGGTGATCCCCTTATATTTCAGGAAACAGCTATAGCTGAACTTTTAGAATTATATTATTCCAAATTATCAACAGCGCTTCAAAATTATGGCCCCTGGTTTGAAATTGAAGAGGGAAAATGGGGTGGCAGATGGGATTTGTTTGAAACACCCTGGTGTAACGAATGCACGGTCTTTGTTGAGCGGGACGGAGAAGTCAGAGAAGTTCTTGATAAACTATTGCAGATGGATAAGAATTTTTCAAACAGGTTAGAAGTTAAAAGAATGTGGAACAGGATTCAGCAGCATGCTATATCCGTTTCGGAAAAAGAAATGAAAAAGTGGTGGGAGGCTGAAGGCTCATTTATTATTGATGGAGAGGAAAAAGCGGTAGAAAAAATTACAGAGAATCTCTGGATTATAAATAAACGGGGGTTACAGCGAATTTATAGTCCTGAACTTGGTTTTATTCCGCGTGAAATATACGAAAAGTATATAAATAAAAACTGAACTCAAAGTTATACTTGGGGAAATAAACTTTCAATATTTTATGGCTGGCATTCTTTGCAACTCTTTTGGCTTCTTCCACTGCAGCTTCTACTTTGCTTAGCAGTTTTGTTGTTATTTTTGTCTATTTTTTTATGGCTTCACCTGTGCGGCCTTTGATTACTTTGATTGGAGATGGTCATAACATAAGAGTACTTAATTGTTTATTTTTTTTATTAGGTCTGGCTGGCTGGAAAATACTTCATAATTGTTAAGGTTGTCGGCTTGTCTACTTTTGTCGATTTTTAACTTGTTTTGTCTCCTGGAAGGAAAAAATTGACTAAAGTAGAATAATATAACTAGATATTTTCGACCCTAAAAGCTAATTTACGGGAGGGAATCATGAGTATTATTAATGCTAGATATAAGATAATTACACCTATGTTTATGGCAGGAGCCAATCAAAGGGATTTGGCTGAATTACGTCCTCCTTCCTTTAAGGGTGTGCTTCGCTTTTGGTTTAGGGCCACTGCTCTGCCGTATTTTAATAATAAACTGGAAAGGGTAAAAGAGGCAGAAAAAAAATTATTTGGAAGCGTTGATACGGGAAAAGCCAGGTTTTCGTTGAAGATTGAGCACCGGATTGGTGATAACCAGGTAGTAAAAGCAGGGCAAAAATGGAATAAGCACGGTATCGCATACCTGGGGTATGGAGTTATAGGCCGGAACAGATTTAACAGGCAGGTTGAAAATACCAGATCATATATCAGGCAGGGTAACACCTTTACGGTCTCATTGATTTTAAAACCTGATGTTTCGGATGAAGAAAGGTTATTTCTTAAACGTTCTCTGATTGCGTTAGGCCTGTTTGGCGGACTCGGCTCCCGTTCTCGAAAGGGATTCGGTTCGGTAAATCTTCAATCGCTAACGGAAGATGACCGGGAAGCCTGGGTTGCTCCCAAAACGGTTGATGAAGTCGAAGACAGGATCAAAAATTTTATAAGGGAACTGGGTCCTTTATCTGACAAAATGCCGCAATATTCTGCTTTTAGTGAACATACCAGTGTAACCATTGTTAACGGGAACATCGACCCTCTAAAACTGCTTGATGAAATTGGAAAGGAAATGCTCAGGTATCGCAGTTACGGGCATTACAGTAAGAGGGAGGGTAAGTACATTTTACCCTGGAAGGAACCTGCCCTGCAGATTTTTAAAGATGACCACGACCTGGTCTTAAAGGCAGCGCGGGGTAACAAGCCTGATACTCATCCGGAGCGAGTTGTTTTCGGGCTGCCCCACAACTATCGTTTTTCAACGGGGGAATATGTGAGAATATTTCCCGAAAATAAAAATGAAAATACTGCACAACGGGCTAGTCCCCTGTTTATTCACATTCATGAACTGGAAGACGACTGTGTAGCTGTCCTTACTTTGCTGACCGCTCAATTCTTACCACCGGGTGAAAGGATAAAAATAATAGGACGGGGGAGCCATATTGTTAATACAAATGTGAATTATAATGTTATCCTTGACTTTATCAAGCGGTTTCCGGATAGAATTCAGGTATATCCTCAAAAGTAGTGCAGCGAGGGGGATAAATGAATGAATCAATCTTTGTTTTTATTTAGTGTTGGCCCTGTACAGTCTTTTATTGCCCAGGCCAGAAAAACCCAGGATTTATATGCAGGGAGTTATATACTTTCTCATCTGTGCCGTACGGGGGCTCAAAAGCTGTTAGACGAAGTCGAAGGGGAAATTGTTTTTCCGAATGTAAAAAATAAATTTGTACCCAATCGCTTTATAGCCATAGTAGATGAGACTGCAACTAACTTAAAGGTAATTGGAAAAAAGGTAGAGGAATGCGTGCGATTGGAATTTAAAAAAATTGCAGATGAAGCGTTAAAAAAACTAGGGCTTGAAAAACCGCAGGGTTTTGCTGAGCAGGTAACCAAACAACTATCCATTCAATGGGTTATTCTGCCTTTTGAGGAAAAAGGTTATCAAGAGAGTTATAAAAAATTAGAAAGCCTGCTGAGAGCCGTTAAGAATACCCGCGGCTTTGAACAGCTGGAGGAGACGGGACGAAAGTGTTCCATTTGCGGGGAGAGAAATGTTAAATTCTATCGTAAAACCAGGGATGAAAGCAAAAGCGGGAAAAATGTTTATAAAAAACTTTTCTCCAGAGACGTCCGCATATTTGAATATGATGAATTTAAAAATGTGGAACTAAAGCATCTGCAGCCGGGAGAAGGCCTTTGCGGGGTGTGTTTTACAAAAAGGGTAGCGGAAAAATACTTTGCTGAGGGTTTTGAGAAAGACTTTCCTTCCACTGCAAAAATAGCCCTTCTGGATGCTTTGGATGAACTTAAAAAGGGTGGTGTCAATATTCCACGAAAAATTGGCGAGCAGGCTATTTTTGATTTAAAAAATGAACGTGAACCGGGCGAGGACCTGACTGATAAGGAAAAGGAAAATGCGAAGAAAATTTATGGAGCATTAAAAGAAAGGAATATTTCTTTTTCTCCCTATTACGCCGTGCTGTTATTTGACGGAGACAGCATGGGAGAAAAAGTTTCCGGGCCGGATCTTAAAAAGAACGTATCCCTGAAGGATTATCATAAGGCCCTTACCGGGAAATTGGGAGAATTTGCCGCCAGGGTCACCCGGAATATTATTGTCGAGCCTAAAGGGTATACTGTCTATGCCGGAGGGGAAGATTTCCTGGGCTTTATAAACTTAAATTATCTTTTTAAGATAATGAAAGACCTGAGGGAGGAATTTGGCAAAATTGACCTGTCTGAGTATGCCGATGAAGAGTTTACCTTTTCGGCAGGGGTGGCAATAGCCCACATAAAGACCCCCCTTTCAGAAGTGCTGAAATGGGCCAGAAAGATGGAAAAGGAAGCGAAAGACATAAACAACGGCGAAAGGGATGCTTTGGGCATAGCCGTCTTAAAACGTTCCGGTGAAATCAATAAAGCTGTTTTTAAATGGAAAATTGATGGAAAGTGGGTTACAGATATCATTTCAAAACTCTGCGATAATTTGCGGGGTGGTAAATTCTCAAACAAATTTATAAAGAACCTGAATATTGAGTTTTTGAAGCTGATTGATGACAACGGTTTGTTTAATGATGAAAATATAGTGAGGCTGGAAATGAAAAGGCTTCTTGCCAGGTTCTGTAAGATACATGAGAATAGTGATAGAGAAAAGATAATTGCAGAACTGATGGAAGACCTGTCCGAAATGTTTTTTACTTCCGGCAATATTGACAATTTTCTTTCGGCGCTAAATATAGCTGATTTTATGGCAAGAGAGGTGAAGTAAGTTTGTTTATAAAAATTGAGGCCCTTGATACGCTCTTTTTTCGGGATGGCAGGCCCTTTACCATGGGAAGTGAGACCTGGGCAAATGGGATTTTCCCGCCCCATCCTTCCGTAATTTACGGTGCTTTAAGGAGCACTTATTTTGCCGAAAATATTGATGAACTTCACAAAGCAAAGACAAAAGAAGACCCTACAAGAAATTTGAAAATAAACGGTATATTCTTAAATATTGGTGAGAGTATTTATTACCCTCTTCCCCTGGATTGTGTGAAGCATAAAAAAAATGAGGAAGATAAGTGTGCCTTTATGCTTTCTTTAGACGATAATAATGTGATATCCAGTTGCCTGACTCAAATGTTATTAAAATCCCCCGATAACAGAGAAGTAGAGACAGTTGAAGGTGGAATTTTAGATTCTATTTTCTTTGAAGATTATTTATCTTTGCGGGGTAAAAACTTTTTTTACAAGGAAATTTCTGAATATGTTTTGTTGGAAGCGAAAATCGGCATAGGCAGGAATAAGCAAACCCTTACTACCGATGCTGAAAATGGCAGGCTATATCGTGTGGGGATGAACAGGTTGGCGTCAAGAATGGGAAAAGGCAGGGAAACTGAGACTCTTTCACTGGTCATAGATTTTACGGGACTGAAACTTCCTGAAAGCGGGTTTTTGCGCCTTGGCGGTGAGGGTAAGGCGGCGTTTTACAATCAGATTGAGGATTTAGATATTGTTAAACCTGCCGGCTTAAAGGGTAAGCGTTTTAAATTAGTCCTGACAACGCCTGCAATTTTTGAGCACGGCTGGCTGCCGCGCTGGATCGATAGGGAAAAGTTAGAGGGCGAATATGAAGGAATAAAGTTAAGGTTATTAACTGCTGCTGTGGGTAAATATTTGTCCATTGGAGGCTTTGATATTAAGAATAAACAGCCCAAACCAATGCGGCGGGCTGTTCCTCCGGGAAGCGTATATTACTTTGAACTTTGTAATGAAAGGGATATGGCTAAAGTAACGGATGTCTTTAACTATAAGAGCATTTCGGACTATAACCGGGAAGAGGGATACGGTGTTGCTTTTGTGGGAGGTGTGGAAGATTGAAAAGGGTAATTACGACCGTAGGAACTTCTATTTTTACAAATTATTTGGACAGGAAGAAGGATATAGAGCCGCACTATAAAAGTATAAAAGAATTGCCCCATAAAGAGTGGAAAGACAGAAGGTCGAGAACAGATATAATTAAAAAGTCTGTGCTTGGCTGGGCAAAAAATAACCCCAAAGCTTCGGCCGAAATAACCAGCATTCTGAAAATCAAAGAGAATTTTAAAGAAAATTTGGAAGTCTATCTCCTGGCAACTGATACTATAGTATCAAGGTTAGCCGCAGAAATAATTGAAGAAGTCCTGCTGGATGATGGCGATATACGAGTTATGTTTAATCCCCGAAATGATGTTATTGAAGGACTGCAGGTAAAAGACTACAAATCTTTTGTTGAAACCGGTCTGCCTAAACTGGTTGAGAGGATTGATAAAATAATAAACTCCTACCCGGATGATGTCATTTTTAATATTACCGGTGGTTATAAGGGAGTAATACCCTATCTTACTATTCTGGGACAAATTAACAGATGTGAAATTGTATATATCTATGAAGAAACGGAAACTTTAATCACTATTCCTAGAGTACCGATTAGCATAGATTTTCAGGTCTTTAAGCAATACTATGAAGAAATACTGCAGCTTAAAAAAGTAATAGACAATTATTCGCGGGCTAAGAACGAGAAATTTCAAGCATTTGAGGAATTGGAAAAAATGGGGCTGGTAGAAAAAATAGATAGTGGAGCGGTTTTAAGCCCTATTGGTATAATCTTGTTTGAAAGTTTTAAGAATCAATATTTTGTATTCTATTGCAGCGATGATGTGTATGATGAAATTCAAAACCAGAAGGAAATTCGGCGGATAATTACTGAAAAATTCTCTAATAAGCAAATTAGAGAAAATAAGACGGAAGATAAAAATGGCCATTATGTATATGATGACGGGAATAATCCCAACAGAATATATTATTTCGAACATGATGGAAAAATCTATATTTATAAGACATTTGAAAACGAAGAGGCTGCAAAGGAATATATTGGTAAGTCTATTGACAAAGAACAAATAATTAAAAAATCTAAAAAGCGGGAATGGAGGTTGAGGGATGTTTAAGCTGGCCTGGCCGTTTTTTATGATTTGTGAAACTCCACTGCATGCAGGTAGCGGAAACGATTTGGGGATTGTTGATTTGCCCGTACAGCGGGAGAGACATACCGATTTTCCAAAAGTGGAGTGTTCTAGTCTAAAGGGCTGTATCAGGGAGGCATTTGAAAGCCTCGATGAAATAAATTTCAATGGAATTAAATTGAACAAGGGAGCATTAAAGGAAAAAGCCATTATACCCGCTTTTGGCCCGGAACGAGGAGACCTCCATGCAGGCGCCCTTGGCTTTACCGATGCGAGAATACTCTTGTTTCCGGTTAAATCCATGAAGGGCGTTTTTGCCTGGATTACGTGCCCTAAAGTTTTAGAAAGATTTAAAAACGATCTTCTTCTTTCCGGTATTAAAGATCTACCCGGGCTGCCTGAAGCCAATACCGTGCCTTATGGTAGCAATTTATTGTTAAATGAAGATAAGGTTATCCTTGAAGAATATACCTTTAGCGTAGAAAAACCGGCCGAAGGGGATAAATGTACGGAATTTGCAGAATGGCTGGCAAATAAGATTTTTCCTTCCTCTGAAGAGTATAAATACTGGTTAGAAAAGATGGAAAAGGATATCGTTGTTCTTTCTGACGATGATTTCAGAGACTTTGTGAATTTGTCAACAGAAGTTGTTACCAGAACGAAGATTGACTCTGATACCGGGACAGTGCAGAACAGAGCTCTTTTTACAGAAGAATATTTACCTGCTGAAAGCGTGCTTTACTCTCTGGTACTGGCAAGTCCTGTTTTCAGTGCAAACAAAGGCATATTTAAAAAAGAAGGTAAAAGAGAAGAAGAGATGGTTCTGGAATTTTTCTGTGCGGGACTTCCGGGAGTCATTCAACTCGGTGGCAATGCTACCCTCGGGAAAGGAATAATCCGGACGAGGATTATGGGGGTGGAATAATAAATGACCGAAAAGACTGTAATAAAAGGGCTGGAACAGGGGAGGGCTTCTTTCGCATATCAATGTGCAAGAGAGGGAAGTAAGATTGACAGGAGCAAGGAATACAAACAGTATGTCAAGAAAATGCCCATGTTGATAAAAACTAACGGGTTGGGAGCTGCCCTGGCATTCGTAAAATCTAAAATCAAGGATGAAGCAAGCAAATCGGGCTATGCATACAAGCTGATTTATGACCAGATAACAGGCTGGCTAAAGCAGGATGATAAAAAGATTATAGACCTTTCGCGTGATACTGATTTGGTTGCATCTGTCATTTCTCTGGATTCTTCACGATACAGAGCTGTTACTATAGAGGTACTGGCATTTCTAAACTGGCTGCGAAGGTTTGCAGAAGGTTTGATAGAAGGGGAACCGGATAATGAAGAATAATAAAGAAAAAACAAACAGACAGGTGGCATGGTTTGTTTCGTATAATGAAAGGTTCGGTTTTCTAAAAAGTAAAAACTATGACAAGATTTATTTTAACAAAAAGAAACATATTGTAGGTAGAAATGGAATTAACGAAAAAATGTTCAATAAAAATGCCATTTTTGAAGTAACCGTTGAAGAAAATAAGAAAGGAGCGAGTGTTGGAGAGATCAAGTATATCCCTTACAGAATGCCGAAAGATACAAGAATCCTTATAGAAAGAGAAAATAATATAGATAACTTTTATTTAAAGTTGAATAAAGCAGCTCATTTTAATATAGATAAATTTGATTTAACTAAAGCAGTAAAAGGCAAGAATTTTAAGAAGGTCCCTATTAATTCTCTTGTTAAGCGCCAGGTGCTTGCTTTAAAAGATATGGGTATTCAGTATGAGAAGATAAATTTCATGCCACAATGGCGTCTAATTGTGGGTCTGGGACATGAATCCGTCTATGAAACATCTATGACGCTGCATCATATATACGGCATTCCTTACATACCCGCCCAGAGTATCAAGGGTGTCTTAAGAAGCTTCATTATCAACCGGTTGTTTGCTAAAAATAATGAAGGAGAAATTGATTTAGAAAATGCGGAAAAGAGAGCTTTAAAAGACCCCGGTTTTAAGTTCATTTTTGGGGATGAGAAGCAGCAGGGCAAAGTAAGGTTCTTTGATGCTTACCCTGCATCTGAGCCCGGAATTGAACTGGATATAATGAATCCCCACTATGGTCCGTACTATAAAGGAGAAGAAAAGTATCCGGGTGATTATTACAATCCGGTGCCTGTTACGTTTTTGACCGTCAGGGATGTCGAATTTATCATATATTTCGGTATAAAGCAGGGAGATAATAAAGCCATTGAGGAAGGAAGATTCGAAGGACAAAAACCCCTTGCCGTGATATTGTACTGGCTGAAAAAGGCGCTTAAAGAACACGGGATTGGTGCAAAGACTGCTGCAGGCTACGGGTATGCCTGAAGGGTAATTTTGAGGGATTACTTTCCGGTGTCGTTGATCTCCGGGATTTTTGTACTACCGGAGATCGACGACACTTTATGTTTTCCAGGAAAACCTTTTTTATATATCGTATAGAAAAGATTGTCAATACAATGATAATCTGGTAATCAATCACATGATACTTACTAAGGATACCGGTTTGCCTGAACACTATTCCAATTCAAATGTTTACATGATAATAACCAAGGGAACGATGACAATAAGTTTGAATGATGGTATACCGAAAGAATATGGCGGCGGAAACATTCTAAACATTCCATTTAATACAAAAATGAATGTAAAAAATTTGCATGACGAGATTCTTGAATTTTTTGTAGTAAAAGCACCAAATCCTAAAGATATGGTTAAAGATAGGGATGAAATTCAAACGAACAATAGATGAGCAGGAAGATTCGGTGATTTTTAATATCCCTGAGACCGCTAAATATTCCGAAAGGCAGCCCATGGGAACCAAAAAGGGCGGTGATGAAGTGATTATCTGAAAAATTTTTCCCTGGATCATTTTTCGTTTCTTGTTGCCGATGTGTAGTAGTGCAAAAATCCCCGGACATCGACGACAAATTTTAACAAATACTAGCGAAATAGCAGGAAAAGAAATTGTAGAAACATTGGGAATTGTAAAAGGCAGTACTATCAGGGCAAAACATATAGGAAAAGATATAGCTTCAGCATTCAGGCAGCTTGTAGGAGGAGAATTAAAAGAATATAGCGAAATGCTTAATGAAGCAAGGCAAATTGCAACAGGTAAGATGGTTGAAGAAGCAGAAAAATTAGGGGCGGATGCTGTTATTAACATTAGATTTTTCACGTCTGCAGTAATGCAGGGAGCTGCTGAAATTCTTGTTTATGGTACCGCTGTTAAACTCAGGGATAAAAAATAATAGTGAAAAATTAAGGTGGTCCCCATTGCCGGGACACTATTTTGAAAATTTGATCGTTTTGCTTACATAAGGTAAGACCCGGAAAATAGCTGGTTTAACCGAAAAACGTGTAATAGTCGAATGCGTAAGCGCGAGGATAATTTCTGCTGTGCACGTGTTTGCAGTTGAGAAGAGGAAAACAAAAAAAGTATAGTTGTAAAACAATATACGTTTTAAAACTTAAATGTCCCCTGATCGGGACATTTAAATTTTTTTACCCGTTCTACTTTCTTTACAGGGATCTGATACTGGTTTAATATAAAAAGATTAGAGATAGTAAAAATTATTTTCCAATTATAAAATTGTTTGATGTTTTGCTGTAAAATTGTTAAAGTAAAAGCTGAAGCAAACTGTTAATCTTCCGGTACATTTTTTGTAACCGAATGACATTGAAAGAGGGAGAGGATGATTGGTGCGCTTGAATTTTGTGAAAGTTAACCCTGCAGGAAATACCACGGTGATAATACTGGATGGATTGCCGCGCAGACTCCATCCGTTTGTAGCGGCCAGAGTAATGAAGGCTACCAGTCTGTCAGCAGAACAGGTTGGATTTTTGGAAGCGCCAACTGTCAGGGGGGCCATTTCCAGATTACAGATGATGGGAGGTGAGTTTTGCGGAAATGCTGCCCGCGGTTTTGCCGCATGGCTGGTGGAAAGGGGCTACCCCGGTATAAAAAAGCAGCAAAATGATAAAGTTTTGGAAGTGCCCATTGAGGTTTCAGGACACGGGGGTATACTCCGGGCACACGTAGAACTCGATGAGGAAGGTGGCTACAGGTTTATTAAAGTTCCGATGCCGCTACCTCAGGCTACTTGCAGGGAAATATACTGGGGTGAGGGAGACGGTAGCCTGTTCCTGGTCAGGTTCGAAGGGATTGAGCATGTTGTGGCCTGGAATATTACACCGAAAGAGGAAACATTTAGAAGCATATGTTCCATAATTGAAGAAAGAGAAGGACAGCTTCCTGCGCTGGGTGTAATGTTCTTTAATGAGCAAACGAAAACCATGGTGCCGGTTGTTTCAGTCCGGGAGGTCGGGTCAGTCGTATGGGAAAGCAGCTGTGCCTCTGGCACTATAGCCCTGGCGGAAGTGTATGCACACAAAAAAGGCAGAAGCATCAGGGGACTGGAGGTTAAACAGCCGGGAGGCGTGCTGAGAGTCGATGCAGATTGGGATGGTATTCTTCGCCGTGTGTTTGTTAGCGGTGACGTAAGAATAGAAGCAGAGGGCTGTGTTTATATATAAAAATATGTTTGATTAGCTGATTAAATTGATGTTAACAGGGGCTGAGACGCAGGGGCATTAAATTCTCGTTTTATTTGGGAATTAGTGCCCTTTTTGTATTTCCTTGATTTAAGATTTTTTTTGTATTATTATGTTTGAGGAAGAGAGAAGGTGGGAATATATGAAGGATGCAAAAACTACGGAGGCTGTAAGAACCGACTATCACGTACATCCGGATTACTCCATTGACGCCATACCGGTTAAGATACGTGAATACTGTTGTCAGGCGATAGAGTTGAGGCTTAAAGAAGTTTGCTTTACTACCCACTTTGAACTTGACCCTGTAAGACGGCAGGTCAATAATTTTGTTTTTTTTAATGGCAGAAAACACCCGGCAGATAACCTTGTCTGGCTTGACAGCTACTTTAAGGAAATTGAAGATGCACGGCTAGAATTCAGGGATATCGGCCTGGAGGTTAAAGCCGGCATAGAAATAGGGTATGCTCCCGGCCTGGAAAGGGGTATCGAAAGTGTGCTGGAGGCATATCCCTTTGATTTTGTGCTCGGGGCTATACACTGCCTTGACCATATTTCCATTTCCTCAAAGCAGGAGAGTGCGCGCTGCTTTGCAAACCACAGCTTGCATGAAATGCGGGAGCGGTACTTCCATGCCCTGCGCGAAGCTGTGCAGACCGGTCTTTTTGACTGCATAGCACACGTGGACCTTTACAGAAGGTACGGTTTAGAGCATTATGGTCCTGAGATTTTAACAATCCACCGCGGTGTTATCGAACCCGTTTTAGAGAAGATGGCACGGCGGGGTATGGGACTGGAAATTAATACTTCCAGCCTGCGCAGGGGGATAGAAGAGTTTCATCCTTCCAGGGAGATTGTTTCCCTGGCGGTAGAGGCTGGTATTACGGTTTTTACCGTTGGATCCGATGCTCACCGTCTGGGTGAACTGGGAGAACATATCGACGAAGTCCTGGCTTTACTGGATGAGTTTGGACTGTGTAACCATATATTTACGAAAAGACAGGCCATTCCAGGTATTGAAAACGGGTGCGGCACCGGAAGGCAGGCCGCCGCCGGACGCTAGAACAGGGGAACTTACGTAAATTTGCGGATGTTATAGAGGCGTGCAATGGTGTGAACGCGGGTGACTGCGGCAGAAATCATGAAGACGGCGGGGATACGGCATGAAAACCGCCGGGCATGATAACAAACAGGCGTCCGTTACGATTGGCCGGCAGGCAGCGGAATATCCCTTTGTGAGATTCAGGCAGAAAGGACCTGCCGGTCAGGATGTAAAATTTTTTCTTTAGTAAGCATGGACATTGGCATTTCTGTAAGAGAAGCCACACAAACCGGGAGGGGTAATGTGCCTCCATCGGCAGGGTAGCGGACAAGACATATCCGGCAGGATTAGAAAATCTGCATGGTGATCTGGTATGGTATCGAAGAGCCTTCTGTAAGTGCCTTTTAAAAACTTGAGGCAGACAGTTTCGCCATCCACACCATCCGGTAATTGAAGAAACCTGAATCAGCAATCCTCACGCTACAGGATGCGCAGCGGCGAAGGACACCGCGGAGGTTATGGCAAATAGAAAGGATATAGTTGTCATCTGATTTTTTTGTATCCAGAATGAAGGAAGAAAGGGTATCTACCCCGAATACATGATCAGACATCATTAAGATAAACTTTTCGCTATCACGATAATCCTGGCGAAAGGTATACCCTGAAACTTCGTCTCCCGCTTCCATTCGGGGTTATGGAGATAATTTGTGCTTACACCGAAAATTTCTGATTTGCCCCGGGCTTTTATAAGTTTTGCTTTGACTGTGGGTTCCATAATGATTATTTCAGGTGCTTCTGGTAAATTTTGAAGAGTTAAAAGCTGACAGATTTAAAACTGAAATGAGGTGGTAATGTGAAGGTCATAAGAGTAAATTCGCCCAAAAATTTAGAGATTTGCGATGTTCCAGAGCCTGAAAAGGTGGATTCAGAAGAAATATTAGTTAAAGTCAAAGCCGCGGGAATTTGTGGTTCTGACCTGCATATATATCATGGGACTTCTCCGGTTGCAACTTATCCGAGAGTTATTGGTCATGAGTTTGTCGGTGAAATTGTTAAAGTTGGCTCTAAGGTTGAGGATTTGAATGTCGGAGATCATGTAGTAGTTGATCCTGTTGTTAGCTGCGGAGAATGCTATCCATGTTCCATAGGACGCAATAATGTATGCGCATCTGTAAAGGTACGCGGTGTTCATGTTGATGGAGGGTTTGCAGAATATGTGGTGCTACCTAAAACCAGTGTATATAAAATTTCAGATGAACTGAGTTGGGAAGAGGCGGCTCTTATAGAACCGTTTACTATTGCGGCCCAGGTTGCGGATCGCGGCGGAATCACGGAGAAAGATAGTGTGTTGATTATGGGGGCGGGCCCCATAGGTTTAGTAATTTTGCAGGTGGTTAAGAAGATTGGAGCAAAGTGTATGGTTGCCGACCTGATTGATAAGCGCCTTGAATTGGCAAAAGAGATTGGAGCAGACATGGTTATAAATTCGTCTAAACAGGATGTTTCAGAAATCGTATTTGCAGAAACAAATGGTTTGGGTGTTACGGTAGCTGTTGAAGCAGTAGGATTACCGGAATTGTTTGAAAAAGTGATAAAGATTACGGCACCGGCAGGAAGAATAGTAGTTCTGGGATTTGTTGACAAGCCTTCACAAATACCTGAACTGGAAATAACAAAAAAAGAGCTGGATGTTAGAGGTTCGCGACTTCATACAAATAAATTTCCGCAGGTAGTGAAATGGTTCAACAACAGGGAATTAAATCCAAAACCATTAATATCGCATGTTTTTCACTTTACAGAAATCAAGGAAGCTATTAACCTGATTGAAAACAACTCCACAGATACATGCAAAGTTGTTTTGCGTTTTGAGTAATATTCTTAATTATTTTTAAATAGAGGGGCGATGATAATGAGTTTAAAAGGGAAGGTGGCTGTATTATTTGGTGCAGGAGCTATTGCTTCAGGTTATGCTCCTTTATTTGCTGATAAAGGAATGAAACTGGTAATTGTCAGCAGAGGAGACTCTGCCCACAGACTGGCAGCAGAGATAAATGGCAGAGGGGGAAGTGAGGTTGTTGCTCTGAATGCCGATGCTTCTGATTATTACCAGGTAGGGAGAATATTTGAGGATACGGTAAAAAGATTTAAGAGAATTGATATAGTCGTGAATGGTTCAGGAGGGAACAGCCCGGATGCAACAGTTTCTGACCTGGAAGGTTTTTTAAATATGGACCCACAGGCCCCCAAAAAAATGATTGATAACAACTATACTTCCAAATGGTATTCTATGCAGCATTATTTGAATTATCTTAAATCAGCCAGACATGAAGGTAGTGTTGTAAACATTACTTCTATGTCGGGGTTTATTCCTCTATCAAAGGTCGTTCATTATTCAGCCGCTTTTGCAGCAGTTGAAAACCTTACTAAAAGTATGGCTTTTGTATTTGGACATTATGGGTATGGAAGAGTCAATAATTTAGCAGTTGGATTTACTGTTGGAAAACAGAATAGAAAGTTGTTACTCAATGATGACGGAACACCTACTCCCCGGGGAAAGGAAATCCTTGCAAATACTTCACAGCATCGTTTTTTGACTCCGGAAGAGATAGCGCCTCATGTTTTATATTTAGCAGATAAAGAGATAAGCGGAGCAATTAATGGAATCACTTTAAGAGTCGATGGTGGTTTTGGTCTTATAAGCTTACCTCAAACAGGCTATACTTCATGAGGTCTTCAGAGCCATTACAGGCTCTTTTTTTTGTCCGCTTCCACGATGGATGTTGCGACATTGAAAAATTAAAGTAATAAAAAAGCACCTGTTTTAAGTTGTTCGGTTGTTGCAAAACAACGCTTTCGCTGTAAGCATTGCAGCGGAGAAAATTGTCAGTTTGAATGTAGAGGACGTCGATGCCCTATCTATAAGGGATTGAAAACCCTGACTTGTTTCCTCAAATGTGTAAATGAATTCCTCCGTTTTTTAGCCTACCTGTAAGAGTTTGAAACCTGTTATATCTTTCACATTCCGGACTTTGACCGTAAGTTTTTAGCCTACCTACAAGGGATTAAAAAACACAGTTACCAGTATCATTTTTTACCTCTCCCCTATCGTTTTGTTGGGTCAGAGGCCTAAATTTTCAACTGCCTTGATAATTGGAGATGCAGAAAGGCCAGAGTTTCGTTCACAGAAAACGGGATACATGATCGGAGTTATAAAGCAATCCTGAAATTTCGGAGGCTTCAAAAAGCATTTTCTTTTAGAAACCTCACGAATAAAAACACGATTCAAAAAGATGAACTGCATGAAGCATTTTTGTTTTCAAATGATGATAATGCGAATCGCGGCGTGCTGGCCGTCTAAATCCAGACAATAGGGGCCGGTACGATTTCTCATATCGTTTTTATGCTAAAGTTTTTGTCCTTTCTGGGTACCAGCAGATACATACCCTGTAACTATTTTATGAAGGATCTAAAAGCGGAAAACTGCTGTTATATTCAGGAAGCCTTGCTTTCCATGCTGGAAGAAAAAAACATCAAACCGGATGAGGTGGTAATATTTACTACCGATAAATCTTATGAAGAAAATTGGATAAAAAATAAAAACACCGGGTGCGGCAGACCGGGTCTAAAAGAGACGCTGGACCAGTTTTTTGTTGAAAGGTCTTGCTAATAGATTGAAAGATTACAGCAATGTAACATTTTCTTCCAGCCCATCTCTTTATATTTAAAATTTTTTGTATGGTTTATAACATCCTGAAGCGATTTTAGAGTATAATTTAAAAGGAAAACAATATAATTTGCCGAAAGATTTAACGACTGGCAGCTTATTAATTTGTGTTCCAATTCAAGTAAAAACCCAAAAATCAGGATACCTTTTTATTCTGGATTAAAAATATGAGCCAGTTTCAAATTCAGGGTGATAGTATTAAAATACTTTCTGCTTATGAAGCAAACTTCTGGAGGAACATTACATGTCATTACGCAGTAAAATAATGATAATAATGTGTGCAACACTCATTAGCTTAATAGCGGTTATATATACCATAGGGCAAACTATAATACTGAAAAGCTTCACAGAGTTGGAAAAAACAATCGTTCATCGGAATGTTGAACGTGTTCTGAACGTTTTAGCTGATGAACTTATCTATTTAGACAGGATAACCGTTGACTGGGCTGCCTGGGATGATACCTATGTATTCATTGAGGATGTTAACGATAACTATGTCAGGTCCAATCTTGTCGACTCAACATTCACCGACCTCAACATCAATGTTATGCTGTTTATTGATTCATCTGGCCGAATTGTTTTCGGCAAAGGGTTTGATTTTAGAAATGGGAAAGAGATGCCTGTTCCCAAAAGCCTGCTTACACATGTTTCTAAGGCTGCTTTACTGCACCACCAGGATACGAAAAGCAGGATAACGGGGATTCTCCTGCTGTCTGAAGGCCCCATGCTGATTGCTTCCCGGCCTATTTTGACCAGCGAGGAGAAAGGTCCTATCCGTGGAACATTGGTCATGGGGCGATACCTGGACTCTGTAGAAGTTGAGCACCTGGCTAAAAAAACACACCTGTCGATTACCGTGCGTCGTTTTGATGATTTGAAGATGCCTCACGATTTCCGTGTGGCTCGTTCATCCCTGTCGGAAGAAGAGCCGATTTTTATACGAGCGCTCAGCGAAAGGTCGATTGCAGGATACGCCATGCTAAAAGACATTTACGGAAAACCTGTTCTTGTGTTGAAAGTAGATATGCCAAGGGCAATCTACAAGCAGGGTCAGGCCAGCGTACATTATTTTCTTTTGTCTCTAATTGTTATTGGATTAATTTTTAGTGTGATATCCCTGTTATTTTTAGAGAAGATGATTTTGCCTAGATTATTCTATCTCAGCGCCAGTGTAAATAGTATCGGTTCAAATAGCAATTTCTCGGGTCGTGTGAAGATGTCGGGAAATGATGAACTATCAGAAGTTGCCTTCGGAATTAACAGGATGCTGGAAGCGCTGGAACAATCTCAGAGCAATCTGCAGAAAAGCAAGGAGCACTACCGCAACCTGGCAAAAAAATTATCTGCTGCCAATAAGCAACTTCAAGATATAATAGACTTTCTCCCGGATCCCACCTTTGTTATTGACAGTGATAAAAAAGTAATTGCATGGAACCGGGCAATAGAAGAAATGACGGGAGTTCGCAAGGAGGATATAATAGGTAAGGGCGATTACGCTTATGCTGTGCCTTTTTACGGGAAACCAAGGCCTGTATTGATTGATCTTATCTATTCTGATGACAGAGAAACGGAACTTCAATATGAATATGTGGAAAGAAAAGAAAATGTATTGTATGCTGAGACCTTTGCAGAATCTTTATATGATGGGAAAGGAGCCTTTCTATGGATAAAAGCTTCACCACTCTATAATAGTGAAGGAAAAATGATTGGTGCTATAGAATCCATCCGCGACATCTCCGAGCGTAAGCGGGCTGAGAAGAAGCTAAAATATCTCAGTATGCACGACCAACTCACCGGGATTTATAATCGCAGCTATTTTGAGCAGGAGATGTGCCGCCTTGGTAGTGAACACAATAACCCGATTGGTATAATTGTGTGTGATGTTGACGGTCTTAAATTTGTCAATGACACCCTTGGACATGCCGCTGGAGATGCTCTACTTGTGAAAGCAGCCGATGTAATCAGGAAATCTATCCGCAAAGGCGATTTGGTTGCACGGATTGGCGGGGACGAATTCGCGGTGCTTCTTCCAAACACCGGGGAGACCGACGTTAAAAACATCTGCCGCCGCATCAGGAATGCCGTTGAAAGTTACAACGCTTCAAACCCAAAACTTCCTTTGAACATATCCGTTGGTTATGCCGTCAGCAGCGGGACTTCTGCTGATATTAGAAAGCTCTTAAAAGAAGCTGACAATAACATGTACCGAGAAAAGCTGCGCCGCAGCCGGGGTACCCGCAGCTCTATAATCAAGGCCATGATGAAGGCATTGGAGACAAGGGATTTTATAGCTGAAGGCCATGCGGTCCGCCTGCAGAAGCTGGCAGCAGGCATGGCTGTGGCTATCGGGCTTTCCGAAGATAAAATAACCGATCTTCGTCTCCTGGCCCGGTTTCATGACATCGGCAAAGTTGGTGTGCCTGACCGCATTCTCTTTAAAGAGGGGGCCCTCACACCAGAGGAAATCAGTGAAATGCAGCTTCACTGTGAGATCGGTTATCGTATAGCGATGTCAGTAGCTGACCTTGTTCCCATCGCTGACTGGATTCTCAAGCACCACGAGTGGTGGAACGGTAAAGGTTACCCTCTAGGCCTTAAAGGTGAAGAAATTTCATTGGAGTGCCGTATTCTGGCTATCGCAGATGCCTACGATGCCATGACGAACGACCGGCCATATCGTAAGGCTATGTCTTATGAGGAAGCCCTGGCCGAATTAAGAAGGGGAGCCGGAACACAGTTTGACCCCAATTTGGTACAGCTGTTTATACAGATGTTAGAAAAGAAATCCTGATCAATGCTGTAGATTTGTGGATGTTTTTTGAACTACGGTAATCCTGCTATTGTGTGTACCGACTTTTGCTATTTCACCGGTATGGTCATGTCAACACTGAAGTTTCCTTTGCAGCTGGCTCTTCTTCAATCGCGGGAATTTGTCGGTCTGGAAAGGCCTGCAGTTATCGCCGGCTTCCCTGTTACTGCTGTCTGTTATTCCATAGAGCTCTCTTTTGTAGTTAGATATGATATTTTAAAAACTTGTTGAAAGATTAATCAAAAAAGTTGTATTCAAAATGTCGTCGACCTGTAATAGTGCAAAAACCCCCGGGGATCGACAACATTTTTATTTTGCCGATTTTTAAGTGTTTTCAATGGTTACAAAGATTTTTTCAAAGAAAGGAGGACTTTTTTAAAAAATAGCGAATATACAAAACATAGGATTTTCAATAGTAAAATGGGTTTTTAGCCTACCTATAAGGAATTGAAACAATTCTATGGTTACAACTTCAATAAAATGAACTGTAAGTTTTTAGCCTACCTATAAGGAATTGAAACTATTCATATTAAATACGGTAGATTTGACAAACCATTTGGTTTTTAGCCTACCTATAAGGAATTGAAACTAAAGATAACAATCCCTGCTAATATAACAGAACAAGTTTTTAGCCTACCTATAAGGAATTGAAACACGTTCTCAAGGAACAGATACTTAGGCTGCTTAACGTTTTTAGCCTACCTATAAGGAATTGAAACAGACATACCATGATGTGCTTTGCGATGCACTCTGGGAGTTTTTAGCCTACCTATAAGGAATTGAAACTTTCCGTAAAATTTTTTATTGTATACTCCAGTATTCGTTTTTAGCCTACCTACAAGGAATTGAAACTTCCT
>ENA-OSAI01000218-OSAI01000218.1-marine-sediment-metagenome-genome-assembly--contig:-NODE-218-length-31210-cov-13.294977_pt1 | contig 31210 bp, 38 predicted proteins | sample MGYA00237871_ERZ529316 | MGnify/ENA primary metagenome ERZ529316 (study PRJEB26369, sample SAMN03142814) | marine sediment metagenome | biome: marine; feature: borehole; material: sediment...
TTATTTTTGCACAGTTAAGATTCATTGAGACAAAAGACACACTTGAATTAGATAAATGTGATTACTATGATCAGTATGGCAATTTAATATTCGAATCTGAGTATCATATGGGATGCGCGAAAGTTAATTTAATCAAGTTTAATGAATTTGAGCTACAAATTGAGTTCGAAGAATATAAAGAACCAACTTATTTAGAAACCTATTTTTACAATCCAATTTTAAGAGATGCATCAGGAGGTGGTGAATACTATCCTACTGTACAATCAAAATTGGAGTTCGAGAGTCTATCAACAATAACTATTCACTATAACAGTGATGGTTTAATAATTGATGCAGATATGATGCATTCACTTGTAGTAAGAAATCATACAACCAATCAAGCTGTTTTAACGACTAAGCGAGTGTATATTGAAAACACTTATATCAAGGGTGAATATTCTTCTATAAAAATGGAGAATACTGGGTACAAAGAAATATATCCTTTTGATCAAGGTCCAACGCATATGGACCTAACTGAATTCACACCAACTTATAAACATACTTATACTGAAACGTCAAATGGTGATACTATAGAAATGATGTTATATCAAGTGGTTTCAGACTCTCTTGGTCATCCTCTTGAAGAAGAGAAACCTGAGTTGATTTTGTCTTCTGAAATACATAGAGCAGATGATGAACTTAACATCAATGTGATACTTGAAAATCAATTAGAAGGCAAACTCACTATTTTAGAAGATACTGCATTCGTGACATATGGAGATGAGCATATATATAGCAATCAATGGGAAAATGTTGGGAATATTCCACTATTTAGAACTGAGAGGATTGCAGGTAGTGAATTCAAAGCCTATATCAATGTCTTGAATGACGGTAATGAAATCATTTATTTTGAAGACTACCGTAAATTTCGCTTAGGATCACCTAATCATTTAAAACTAACAGGGTATGGTTATATAAATGAATTGTACCGTACAAACAACGAGAACTATTTTGGATTTGATGAAGATTTTTATGAACAGTCTGGTGAAGACTATGGTTTAATGAATTATAATTTTGGCACTATTTTTGAAATTTATGAACATGATCTATATTTTAATGTGAACCGAGGGGAAACACTCTATCAAAAAATTCCATATTTTTATAGTTTTTATGATTGATTACTGATTATTCGAAGTCAAAAAAGAACAGTTTACATTTTTACTTGTACACTGTTCTTTTCTTTACGATTAAAGATTCAAGTTAGAATCTTCTATTCATTACTGATAATATACAACCTTTATTTCTCCAATAACTTTTGTACATGTATAAATAATTATCTGATTCTCTTTTTGACCTATTGATATACTTGTTTCTATTCCAAGGTCTTTTTCTTGTAATGCTAGATCTCTCCAGGCTTCAATATTTAAGATACATTCTGATATAATTTTACGATCTACTAATTTGTTTGAATCATATGTTTCTCTGATTAAGCTACCGGTGATAAAGTTAGTATTTTCTTTCATGATTGTTCCTTTCATTTAACTTGTCTAAATTGTGTAAATAGGATTCTGCATACATCAATAGTTTCTTTAATCTAGTACGTGGTAATTGTTTATATTTTAGTGGTAAATCATCTAAGAAGTTCTTTGCTAGTTCTTTGTTATTTAAAGCCGTTTATCGGTTTGGTTATTTTTATTTTACCCATCCGACGGATAACCACACCGTCACTCAATCAGTAATCTTTTTGATAATGAAATGTTTAGGGATTTCTATACTTATTTTTGGACTTTCATTAGTTCTAATTGATAACCTTCTTTTATAGAAGGTCTTTATTTGATAAACTTGTCGTTTTTGTATGTTTATTGTTCTTATTTATTTAAATACCTCGTTGAAGTATAAAATCTTGACAACTAACTCATTGGGGTATATAATGTGATTGGAGGTGAATTATATGAATCAACCATTAAAAGTGATTCGTGAAAATCTAGGATTAACCCAATTAGAAATATCTAATTTGATCGGTATTCCAATAAATACAATAAGAAACTGGGAACAAGAAACTAGAAGACCTAATGAATGGACGCTTAACTTATTGATCGATAGAATATTAAGGGAGTCAAATGAGAAAAAAGCAATAGTTGATGAATCAACTGGCATTTTATCATTTATGACCATTAAAAAGAATGTTACTAAAATTGCAGAAAAATATGATATTAAGCGTATATATATATATGGGTCATATGTTAAAGGTGAAGCTACAGAAAACAGTGATATTGATCTATATATGGAGTCTGATTTATATGGGTTAGAGTATTTCGAATTTGTTGAGCAATTAAGGGAACATTTAAAGAAAAAGGTAGAAGTTCTAAGCAATAGAACAATACAAGAACATTCAAGAATAGATGAAGAAATTAAAAGGACAGGTGTATTGATTTATGAAAGATAACATATACATAGATAGAATCATTAAGTATGCAAAGAAAATCTGCAAGTATATGGATGAAGTCAACACATTCTCAGATTTTGAGAATAATGATGAAAAAATCGATGCAGTCATATTAAATTTGGAACAAATTGGCGAGACTGCTAAAAAACTGTCTAATGAAACAAAGCAGACATACCCGTCTATTCATTGGCCAAGGATTATTGGGTTAAGAAATATGATATCACACGAATATGAAGGTATTAGACTAAATATTATATATGATATAGCTACAGTGAATATAACAGAATTATTATCAAAATTAAAAGGTTAATATGAGCATTTAACATTTTAACTTATCATGTTCACAAAGATAAGTATTAATTAAGAAATAGGGGGTAAATGATGAGAAGAATTGTTCTACTAGTTTTGGTAACTATTTGTTCGCTTGGATTGAGTGCATGCGAACAAGAACAGATAGAAGAGGAAGAAAATACATATGAAAGTCCGTATGTTAAAGATTATGATTTTTCGATTCCAGTTTTGAATGAGGTATATTATAATTATAATGACGTTTTTGCAGGGATATATTTGGTTGGAAGTGTATACAACATAAATGTAACTAATGATGCACCAGAAACCCTGATTGCGAAACTTGAGCAAACTGGTTCTATCATGTATCAAATTGTTGATCACTCGTATGCAGAATTATGGACTGTCAGAGAAATTGTTACTTCATTTGCAATTGAAATGGAAGGTTTTACTGGCATTGGTATATCTGAAATGGACAATTCTGTAATGTTGACATTGCAAACTGATACAGTAGTACCTGAAAAATTTGGTCATTATATTGAAATTGGAATTTTAACGATTGAATTTATAAATGGATTCCCTACATTCTGAGTTTATTGACTGAAAAAGATCTTCTAAGACGTTGGGCGGGGGTTCTGCTCCCTCCCGGAATGCCATTTAAAAGCATAATGACCAAGCAATTTATGGATTGGTTATTTCTATTTCATTTAGAGCAACGGCCTATTCGACCTTTGTTTATGCTAAAATAATGATGGGACGTGATTGTGTGAAAAATCTTTATGTGAAAACTATACTTGTTTATTTATTAGTTTTAATTGTATTTTTAATTACTGTTTTAGTATGGAACTTCTTCTTCATTTTATTCGTTTTAGTTAGTGCTATTATCACAAAAAGAAGAAGCCTCGTTTTGATAAAAAAAGATGAACTGACGTTTACTTATGTATTGTTTAATTTCACATTAATGATTGCTACTATGGGCTCACTTTTCCTTATTGTTAGAGCTGTTTTATAGAAAAATAGCATGAGAAAAAACCATATAAGTTGTCCGCCCTTGGTTCAAATCCCTCCCGGAATGTCATTAAAATGCATAGGTTGGCTTATTATAAGCCAATTTTTTTAAATATTGCATAACGTGACTAAATATGTGAATAAATTATCCTCAATACTATTGACGTGACTAACGAACTGTGATATCCTATGTACGAGGATAAAATATAAATAATATTAGTCACGAGGTGAACATATGAACAAACTACCATTTAATGTAGAACTAAATACGATTGATATTTTGAAACAACTTAGTCAAACCAACAACGCGATTGGTGAACTAAAAGGTGTCTTAAATCTTCTTCCTAATCCTAAACTAATTCTTAGTTTAATCCAAATAAGTGAATCAAAAGATTCCTCAGCAATCGAAAATATTATGACGACATATGATGAAATTTTTAAAGAATTGGCAACTAAGAAATCATCGAATGGCAATCCGAAAGAAATTGTAAATTATAAACGAGCAATTGAAAAAGGAATTGAGTTAATTCGAGAAAAAGGGTTTATAAGTACGAATATTCTTGTTGAAATACAATCCATTATCGAGAATAATAAGGGTGGTATAAGAAAACTACCTGGTACTGTAATCATGAATGATCAAACAAAGGAAATTGTTCATACGCCGCCACAAAACGAAGAGGAAATTCGGAACCTATTACGTAATCTAGAAGAGTATATAAATGATGATACTGAACTTGATCCATTGATTAATATGGCGCTAATCCATTTTCAATTTGAGAGTATACATCCTTTTTATGATGGGAATGGAAGAACTGGTAGAATCTTAAATGTTCTTTATTTAGTTCTAAAAAATAGAATTCAAGAACCAATCTTATATTTGAGCCGCTATATCATAAAAAACAAAGACGAGTACTACTCATTGTTACGAAAATGCAACGATGAAATCAAGAATATTGAACTATTTGTGATGTATATTTTACGAGGGATAGATGAAACATCTCAATACACGGTTAATTTGATTCTTAGGATTAATCATGCTATCGAAATCACTAAAAAAGAGATGAAAAGAAGATTACCAGACATATATCGGTTTGAAATTGTGGAACATATATTTTCCTATATGTATACGAAAAACGAATATTTCAGAAATGATCTCAACATAGCCCGAGCAACTTCAACCAAGTATCTCAAGGCACTCGAGGAAGAAGGTTTTCTTGTATCAGAGAGAGTTGGAAAAGAAGTAATCTATAAGAATGTTCAGTTATTTAATATCGTGAATGAACACTAGAATTATTCTAACCTTCAAGTGCTTTTTTATATAGTTGTTTAAGCACATTGAAACAAGTTTTTCGCGACGATTTACCTTCTAATCCAAGGTTCGAATCTACCAGTTATGCCATTTAAAAGCACCAAACCAAGCCATTTATCGGTTTGGTTATTTTTTTTTAAGGCGCTGGATAGCTTAACCTTTGCTTTATCGCTGATTTTTGGAGATGTTAGATAGACATCATCTAGCGCTAAAAAAGTGTAATATTGTATATCTAGTTATTACATTGAACTGAAAAACTAAAACTGGTTTGCAATGTTTCAAATCATATTATGTAATTGAAAACTAGTTAATAATGTTTTTATTTATAATTCTATGAATGATGTACGGGTGGTTAATGATTTTTTTAAGAGAGAAGCATTTCAAAAGAATTGAACCTCTTTTTGAATCATTCAAATATGAAAACTCTAAAATGTCGAGATGCTATATACTTATTTAAGTGATCGATTGGATAATGAGCAGAAATACTAGTTTATGTTTGATGAAATTCAAATAATTAAGGATTTTGAGCGAGTATTGATTTCACTACGAGTAGATTATAATGTCTCCATTTTTGTCACTGGATTAAAGGCAAATTTGTTATCTGGTCGATATGTGAACCTCTTCCACTCAATCAAGATTTGAAGTGGGAGCATTCTGAACCATTAAGGTTAAATAGATGATTTAGAGAAGGAATTTCTTATGAAGAATGATGAATAATCTTGTCTCGAATTTAATAAGTTTGCTGAAAATGAGTAGAGGAATAGATCAAGGAAATTGATAACTCTTCGCCATCCTGTAGGCTTGAATCTATTAAATAATGCGACTATGTTACAGTTCCTTGGTCTATTGACAAATAATCATAATAATGATAAAATATATTTAAGTTAATAGTATTAATATGAACAAGAAAGAATGATTTGATGAATAAGCATGAACTATTTAGTAGAATGGTTGAATTGGATAATATTGTCAGTGATTTGTATCCAAATATGACATTTGAATGTGTCATTGTAGGAGGTGGAGCATTATTAATCAAAAATATTATCACAAGAGGTACGATAGATGTTGATGTACTTGAAGTTTCAAAAGAAGTAGAAGAGTTGTTTACAGGATTTGATTTTAATACTAGAGTCAAAGCTGTACTAGATTGCTTTCCATATAACTTTGAAGATCGGCTAGAAATTGTCAACTTACAAACAAAAAGTATTCGTTACTACACACCATCAATTGAAGACTTAATTGTATCAAAACTATATGCTTATAGACCGAAAGATATAGAAGATTTAAAAAAGATAAAAGAAAGTAATCAATATGATAAAAAAATATTAGATAAGGTCATTATTGAAGCAAATGAATCTGCTGTAACAAAGAGAAGATATCTAGAGATGGTTGCTTTGTATTAAAGATTCTTTGAGGAGTGATTATTATGAGAACAAAGACATTTATGAGTTTTTTAAAAGATTATGTTAAGGATATGAATCCTGAGCAATCTTTAAGCTTGTTTAAAAACGAAAAGTATGTAAGATCTGATTCAAGACTTCTAAATGTTTATGGGTTTTATGTGTTTTTCAATCAAAATGTAACAAAAACATTATTAGAAAAGAAAGATAAGCTACCGTTATTATATAAAAAATATCTGAGTTATGCATCTAAGTACAAAGGGTTTACAAATGATAACTTGTCAAAAAAGGTTGAATCATTGGATCCTTTTGATGAGTTAAAGCAGTTATATACTTCTTATTATAATCTTGAAGTGAATAAGAATTTTGTTCTCAAAAAGTTTTATTACAATAGAATAGTTGATGTGAAAAACAAAAAGAATATAAGTAATTATAGAATTTATACTGATCTTAATCTAAATCATGGGAATACCAATGAATTTTTTAAGAATAAAAAGTTTGAGAAACTGTCGCTTAATAACATAAAAAAAATAATGAATTATGTCTTATCTATTTAAAGATAACTAAAAAGGATGATTTAGGGTCTAATATTCGTAACCACTTATGCTATCTTCTTTCGCTCAAATCTTCTTCATTACCCATTGATAATCAACTAACCAAACTGACAAACAGCTTGGTTAGTTTTATTTTGCACAAGTGATGATAAGCTGGTTGTTGATTATCACTATTTTGTTCATTCGGACATATGCGCACTGTTAAAAACAATCGCTACATGATAAACTTAGGTTATCAATATAATTTCGAATCATGTATATTACAACTTATTTTTTGTAAGTTAGAAACTGTTGCTAAATTATCATAAGGGTGTGATAAAATAGTAAGTGGGAAGGTGAAAGAAATGATATATAAAATATTAGATGTTGTGATGAATCCAGAACTTCAGAATCCTGATGGGAATGAACTACCCAATATCGTGGGAGAAGAAGCGATTACGTTTATGGATATTCTGATGTATAGTTTGATTTTACTCATATGTGCAGGGTTATTATTTGTTGTTGTAAAAAAGATTAGAAAGATCAAAAATGAAAACGTATAAAATCGCACTTTTGGCATTTGGTCATTTTTTAGTAGATTTACAGGGAATCTATTTAATACATACACAGTATCAAAACTATGATTTTATCAATATTGCATTGTTTTTTATTGTCTATAATGTCATCGCTTTTGGTTTTCAGCCGCTTTTTGGGTATATTGCTGATAAACATCAATGGTATTTCATCTATGTCATAGGAGGTTTATTATTGCCGTTAATTGCCTTGCAGATGGTTGGTTTTGGGATCATCGCAATAATAATCTCAACAATTGGGAATGCGATGTATCATGTAGGTGGTGGCGTCTTAAGTGTCGATTTATATCCGAAGAAAGCAGCCCCGGCTGGTATCTTTGTTGCACCGGGAGCACTTGGTGTATTTTTGGGTGGTTATTTGGCGGTGCAAAGTGGATCATATGTTCTGCAAATTTCGATGGTTACTTTGTTGATTGGTGTAATCTTATTTATAACATTAAAAAGTCATCAGATGAATCATTATGTTCAACCAATTAAAAACAATTTTATGATTGTCATAGCGCTGATTTTTGGTGTAGTTTTTATACGTGGTATGATCGGTTCGATTTTGATTTTTTCATGGAAAAATGATGAGCTACTGATCCTTTTATTAGTTAGTAGCGTGTTTTTTGGTAAATTATTTGGTGGGATATTAGGAGATAAATTTGGGTTTAAAAAAGTTGGAATTGGTGGCTTAGTTTTGTCACTCCCTTTATTACTACTAGGGTATTCTAATACAGTATTGGGTTTACTCGGGGCATTTAGTTTTAATTTAACAATGGCTATTACACTATTTCTCATCATTGATACCTTAGGGAAATATAAAGGATTTGCTTTTGGATTAACAACACTTGCTTTGTTGTTCTCTTATTTACCTAGTGCGTTTGGTTTTTCTTTAGCGTTAGGATATATCTACTATGTGTTGATGGTGATGTTTGTTTTAGTAGGAGCATTTTTGTTGAACAAATCAATTGATTTGAAACAGTCTTAAAGGAGGAAGGAAGATGAATAATACATTGTACTTATTGGATGTCGCAGTGGGGCCAATCTTTTTAATACTAGGCATTGGCGTAGTGATCCTTGGTTTGGTCTTGTTTTTATTGGTGTTTGTTGCTGTGAAACTGATCATTAAAATTAAGAAAGATAATGATACAAATGCTTTATAGCATATTTGTCATTCCTATTTTGGCATTGGTGTTAACCGTTGGTATTGAAGTTGTTGTTGCGATGATTTTTAGATTTCAAGGCAATAACAGATTAAAGGTTGTTGCACTCGCGAGTGTCATCACGAATCCAATACTAACAATTGTGTTGAGTATATTGGCAATGTTTACTGCTGTTGAGGCACCATTGTATGTTATTTTAGTACTTGAAGTGATTGTGGTAATGGTAGAATACTATATACTTCATTATGTATATGGAAAAAAAGAAACGAAAAAAAGACTTTTTGTGTTGTCTTTAAGTATGAATGCGGCTTCTTATTTGGTAGGCGTTCTTGTATTTGAACAGATTGTTCATTTCTTGTTTGGTATAAATTAAATAGAATTTGTTATGCATTCTAATACCTTAGTAACCGAAACTAGCTAAGAAATTATGTTTTTCATATACGAAAATGAGGGATAATAATGAAAAAAGAATACTTGGTAATCTTTTTAATAGGTGCCATCACACTTTTTCTGGTTTTCTGGGTAAGACCATATTTAACAGAACCAGTAGGGGTACCTTTAGATTTCTATGATATTTCTGATAACTTAGAAAAAAGTAACATGGAGATTTATTATCTAGGAAGAAATATTCCCTTAAATGAACGAGTAAGTTATACTGAAATAGATACAGTATTGGATGTACCGTTATTCAATATCAACCCATATAAGGCAATTATTATCGAGTTTGAAGAATCAACTGTACTAAGTGAAGATGAGATAGCTAGATTAAGAGACTTGTATAGTAATGAATGTTATTATGTTATCTTATTAAACTACTCAGGAAGTGGTTTGACAGAGTTAATTGAGGATAACGATTTATACAAAGATTTCATTTTCTTATCTTATACCGTGTGTGGTGATCTGTATGAAAGTACTTCAGTTGATTTTCCAAAAGAGGTAGACCGACAAACTATTCAATATATCATTACTGATCAACTGGAAAATATACTGGAATAGAAAAATAGCCATATTAGGTCCTCCTAATATGGCTATTATATTATTGTTTATAACGCACGATTTCCTCAATTGGTAATCTACTTGTGTAGCTCACTTCATCATTTGGATAACCAAAGATGATGAGTGCCGCAACAGCTTCCTCTTTAGGTAAATCAATCAACTCTGCAATATATGCAGGATCAATAATTCCTAGAATGACACTACCAAGATTGTTTGCTTGTAGACTTAAGCAAAACTGGTGTGCAGCAATCCCTGCATCAAAGACTTCCCAATCTTTTTTTGATGTAGCGTATTCATCATTGTTCTTTCCGCTGATGCCTTTCACATAACTGAGTACACACAGATTATGTGCATATTTTAAGTTTTTTGTGTTGTAGACAAAATCATTGACACCTTGATCAGCAATTTTATCTATGATGTCCTTATCTTGGATAATGGTGTAACGTGCAATTTGACAGTTTTTCCATGATGGTGCGCGTACAGTCAGTTCAAATACATCATCTAATACCTCTTTAGGAACTACATCATCTGTATATTTTCTAACACTGCGTCTATTTCGTAATAATGTTTTCGCATCCATTAATAAAACCTCCTCATTAGTTATTTCAATACATTACTAGTTTAACATAGGGGTTTGTTAATTTAAAGGGGTCCTATTGTTATAAATAGTGATTTGTTCTTTCTTTTAGGCCTAATAATATTGGACTATTTTAGAACGATAAATACTAGAATTTTTACTTTAATCTAAGCAAGAAATGGAAGTAGCACAACAAATAATCCTAGGATAATATAAAGATAAAAGATCCCAATTAATGAAACAACAATGGTGGTGAACACTACGTTTAAAAAACGGATAACATATCCTTTTGTGATTTCCCGGTCAAAGAAGGATCTTAATAGATAGTAGATAGACAATAACCAGTATGAAAAAAGAAGAATACCATCAATCAATATGAGGATAACTGCGATGTATCCTAGTATAGTTCCTATCGATAGTAAGCCAATACTTATTGGAATAAGAGCAACCGAAATAATCAACAATAATAAGAATCGTTTAAAGAATTTTATAGGATGATGATACATATGACCACCTCTAACTTTATTGTAATTCTCTTTTCGTTAGATGTCTATACAAATTCATCAATTATACACTATGTATTTTCTTGTTAAATGTACATAATTTGTTAATTTGTGTTAAAATCATTATATATAGTAGATGATGAAAAAACTAAAAATATGTTTCTCGGAGGTGTTTTTTGGTGAATGCGCATGATATTGAAAAATATAAGAACGCGAAGATTGATTTATTTACAAAAAAAGATCGAAATATATGGACCACGGCTTTATCATCTCTTGAGATGTGTGTATTCAAATGGGATTATGAAAATGATCGATGTTTTATGAATGATTTTATGATTGACTTGTTTGGTATTGATGTGACTAGTCATGAACATATAAACGAGTCATTATCAAAGATGATTGATGAACAATCACTTGATGCGTTTTTTAAAGCGATTGATCAAGTGAAGGAAAATACTGAAATAGTAAAAATGGATATTGCTTTAAAAAGTGATACATTCTTAAAAGAATATTCTTTACAACTAACGTATAATCATGAGTTAGATATGACGATTGGAATTATGCAGTTGTTGGATCTTAAAACAAATTTGGTTGAACAGTCAAGACTAAGAAAAATGATCAGAGCAAATGAACTCATTATGGAAATAAGAGATATTGTTGATCATGTTGATGATTTACACGAGGTATTTGATTATTTATTATCGAAAATACACACTGTTATTCCTGCGGCAAACAGAAGTAGTATTTTAAGGATAGATGAAGAAGAACAACTTTATATAGATACAAGTTATGGCTTTGATGATGAATATATTGAAGGATTTGGATTGCCATTCAAATCCTCATTTGCCTATTTACATATGAATGGTGATTATACAAAAAGTGTCATCATCAATGATGTGCAAAAGAAATACAGGGATTTATTTCCTGATTTAAAAAATGATAGTGTCGGGTTTAATATCCAATCGAACGTGACGACCCCGATTGTTGTAAAGGGGACTTTGTTTGGAATTGTATCGGTAGATAGTGACAAAAATAATGTCTTTGATTTTGTGGATTTAAATTTGCTAGATTTTATTAAAATCCAGTTAGAACGAGCGATTGTTAAGTATCGTGCTTACCGTACAATCAAAAGAGATTCAATGATTGATAGTTTAACTGGTGTATCTAATAGAAGACATTTGATGGATATATTACCTGGATTTATGGAGAAAGCAAGAATGAATGAAAAAGCATTTTTGTTTGTTGTGTTCGATTTAGACAAACTAAAAGAAGTCAATGATACTTATGGTCATGTTAATGGTGATAAAGTGATTAAATTTTTTGCCAATAGTATTCATGAAAATATCAGAGAAACAGACTTCTTTGCTAGAATTGGTGGCGATGAATTTGTCGGGTTATTCTATAACCTTGATGAATCTATTTTACAAGATAGAATAAAAGTTTGGGAGACGATATTTAAGGATAATCCGATCATGACAGAAAAAGAACATATCGATATTCATTTTAGTTATGGTGTATCTGTTTTTCCAGAAGAAGGCAACTATTTTTCTGATTTACTAGAACTTGCTGATAAACGTATGTATCAACATAAAAGAATGAAAAAATAAGATGATAGTGACGATGATTTGTCATCTTGTATTTATTGGAGCGTTAGTATATTTTATGATAAGATATAAAGAGCTGGAGGTATATTATGTATGATTGGATTTACGCAAATCCTATTTTAGCTGCATTGATTGGAACGTTATTTACATATGGAGTTACTGCCTTAGGTGCTAGTTTGGTTTTCCCATTTAAAAACGTTAATAAGAAAGTATTTAATATGATGTTAGGATTTAGTGCTGGTGTCATGATTGCTGCCTCATTCTGGAGTTTGTTGAGTCCGGGAATTGAGTTGGCTGAAGACTTAGGGATGACTCCTTGGTTACAGGCCGCACTAGGGTTTTTAAGTGGAGGATTATTTCTTTTATTGGTTGATAAATACTTACCTCATATGCATGTTATGACAAAACATGAAGAAGGGATCAAAACATCGTGGCAACGAAGTGTGTTACTTGTTTTGGCAATCACCTTACACAATATTCCTGAAGGACTAGCTGTTGGTGTTGCATTTGGATATGCTGCATCATTAGCGGAAGGTAGTGTGGCGGCAAGTGCGGCAATTGGTGGAGCGATAGCTTTGGCAATTGGAATTGGGATTCAAAATTTTCCTGAGGGTGCAGCGGTTAGTATTCCATTGCGACGTGAAGGAATGGAACGTAAAAATGCCTTTTTAATAGGACAATTTAGTGGAATGGTTGAGCCGATAGCGGGTGTTGTAGGTGCATTGTTGGCTATTAGTATGAGAAACATCTTACCATTTAGTTTAAGTTTTGCTGCTGGAGCTATGATTTATGTAGTGATTGAAGAACTTATTCCAGAGTCGCAAATGTTGGAAAATACGAAAATCGCTACAATTGGTGCCATGATTGGGTTCACTATTATGATGATGCTTGACGTAGCGCTCGGTTAACTTTTGTGTTATTTTAAGACGATTGTTGTTCAATATATAACGAAAAAAGCACCCTTGTAGAAGGGTGCTTTTAGGTTAGATTTTTGAATAGTATTATACTCTTTTTGCGATAATCGCCAACATATCAGGTCCCGTATGGATCCCTAAAACAGGTGTTAACTGAACGATGTCTATTTTTTTTGTGTTTAAACTTTGTTGTAACTTTTCTTTTAGATCTTCAGCGTTTTCTGTTTTGTTACCGTAATGTATTGTCATTTCAATTTCTTCATTTCCAAACTCTTTTTGCAGTATTTTACGCATAGTTAGTAGGGTTCTTTTCATCCCAAATCCTTTTGATTTGGTTTCGTATACTCCCTCATCATTGACAAAGATGACTGGTTTCACATGAAGCAGTTCACCTATGGTTCCTTCGACTTTTCCAATGCGTCCACCTTGTCTTAAATATTTTAAGGTTTCAACGGTGAACAAAGATACGGTATCTTCATAACGCAGTTGATTTAAATCGGCAATGATTCTCGCGATAGCTTTATCTTCTTTGATGCTTGTGATTGCTTGTTTGACCAAGTATCCAAGTCCCATTGCGAGTGTTTTGGAATCATACATATGAATGTTGATGTCTTCATACTCTTTAGACATTGTATGAAAACTATTAAAGGTACCACTTAGTCCACTTGATATAGTGATGACTAGGATATCTGTGTATCCAGCTTTTTTATATGCTTTTATGGCATCATCAAAATCTTGAGGCAATGGTAGACTTGTTGTAACTTTTGTTTGATCAAGTTTACTGTAGACTGTTTGATAATCAACTTCAACCAAGTCACGGTGGAATGTTCCATCAATTGATATGGTTAGGGGAATCATTGTTAAATTGTCGTGTTTTTTGATATACTCTAAACTTAAATTACAACTTGAATCTGTTATGACAGCTATTTTCATATTCTCACTCCTATTATATTATATAGAATACATCAAATTACTATGCGTGTCAAAGTAATAGTATTATTTTTTTAATATTGACCACATTATTTTGTTAAATGCAATGAAGTGAGACTTATGTTTGGTTATTTTATTTTCAAGTTAGAAGGAGTATAATATAAATATGAGGAGGGATTTTGTGAAAAAATTATTCATAGTCTTAAGTAGTGTATGTATAGTGACTTTGGCCGGATGTGGTGAATCAGCAGAACCTTTAGATGAGGTAGCTGTTGGTCAGTATGAAGTGTACGCTGAATTTGGTGAGTATAGCTTGCTAAAACAAAAAGAAATATTAGATACAGATTTGTACTTGATGTATGCGTTGAATATTGGTCCTGAAGGTGACACTTGTCAAGTAGGCAATTATCATGAGAGGCATTTTATTATTGAGTATAAAGATGCTTATTATAGTGTGAAAGAAGCAGATAAGCTAGGTATCTATGATTGTCAGGAATTACAAGAGAGTGGATTCTTAGATGAATCTCATATCAATCAAGACACAAATTAACAGTAGGTAAGTAATGTAGAGAACGCAATTTTTTTGAGGATAAGTTTTGATTTTTCTAAACAAGGATAGTTTATCATTTTCAATCAAATATATAGGGTGATAAAGGGACAGGATTCCTGTCCCTTTTGTCTACCCTAGGCAATTACTTCTTTGATGAAAAAAAATTTGATACTAATGGGTATTATTACTATCTATAAACGTTACTAACGAAATTATAAATAAGACCTAATGAAGGTGAAAAGTATTAAAAGTACTTTGCTTGACATAGTAATTTTTTGGCGTACAATGATGGTATAAATAGTTTGGAGGTATTCCTATGGCAAATGAACTAGTTTTTAAGATCAAACCTTTCGCAAAACCATCAACTGCGCGTGCGATATTTCAAATGATGAACACACTCATTCCTTTTGGATTGCTAGTTGTTGCGATGTACTATATGATTTCGTTGAATGTACCATATATTTTTGTGGTCCTTTTGAGTATACTTGCAGCACTATTTTTGGTGAGGGTATTCATTATGTTTCATGACTGTACTCATAAATCGTTTTTGGCATCAAATAAAGCTATGATTGTGCTTGGTCATTTGTTTGGAATATTAACGTTCACCCCATTTTTCAATTGGCAAAGAGATCACATTATCCATCACAGAACGGTCGGTAATTTAGAAAAACGTGGGATTGGTGATGTATGGATGATGACAACAGAAGAATATAAGGATGCGTCTAAATTTAAAAAACTCATTTATCGTCTTTATAGAAATCCATTGATCTTATTCTTTATCGGACCAATTTTCTTATTTGTGATTGGACAACGTTTTCCCAATTCAAATTCTAGAAAGGTTTGGGTTAGTACAATGATCACGAATCTAGGTATCTTAGCAATTATCTTGACCGTCACGTTTACCGTTGGTTTTCGATATTATTTATTGATTCAGTTACCAATTATTTTCTTTGCGGCAATCATTGGTGTTTGGTTGTTTTATATTCAACATCAGTATGAAGATGTATACTGGGAACATACGATGAAATGGAAGTCACAAAATGCGGCACTTGAAGGTAGTTCTGTGTATCGTTTACCGGTGATTTTAGAATGGTTCACTGGCGCAATTGGTTATCATAATGTCCATCATTTAAATCCAAGGGTTCCTAATTACCGGTTAAAGAAAGCTTATAAAGCAATCCCTGATTTAAGAGAAGGGTACATTGTGACGTTCTTTAGAGGTTTCAAACTAGCAGCATTATGCTTTTATGATGAAAAGAAAAAAGTGATGATTAGTTATCGTCAATATAGAAAACTCAAAAAAATATAACCATGATTTTTTAGAACTGCTTATGCATTTGTATGAGCAGTTTTTTAATAGGTATTTTTTTAAAAATAAGGGCAATAAGTTCAGTATATGACATAACTTTAGCATGAGAAAATGAATACAAGTAATTATGTATCTTACCATTGTATAAAGAAAATATAAATAGTACAATATAGGTATTAACATATACAATTGGGAGGGAATGAGCGTTATGAAAAAAATGATGTTGGTATTGGTTTTAGTATTTTCAATCATGTTAACAGGGTGTGCAAGTGCAGATGAAGCAATTAATAAAGATGGTTACTATGGCGACGAGTTTAGTGACAACGATACAGATCCAGAACCACCTGCGGCGGATAATGATGAAGTTATTTTAGAGGGTGGAGATGTTATTCAAACAGGTGATGTACCTGCTTTGTTGAATAGAAAGATTATTTATACAGCTACGCTAGGCATATCTTCTGAATCACCTGAAGATGTTTATATAGAAGTGATGGAAAGTTTAAATACCTATGGAGCATATATCGAATCTGAAACAATTACTTCAAATAAGTATATTGTCAAAATCAGAGTATTATCAGAGAACTTTACAGATTTTATTGATGAAATCAAACAAAGTGGTGAAGTACAAAACTATTCAAAAACTTCGGAAGATATTACAAATGCTTATTCAACATTTGAAGCAAGAAAGTTGGCTTTAGAAACACAACAAGCGAGAATTATTGAATTGATTGCGGTTGCGGAAGATTTGAGTGATATTTTAACATTAGAAGAAGCGCGTGCTGAAATTGAAGCTGAGTTGAATGAAATAGGAGATAGTTTGGCCAATTTTGATTCACTTGTGGATTATTCAACCATCAATCTGACAATTACTGAAGCAACAGAACAAGTCGTGATATTGCCACAAACAGACAGTCCTTCTGTAGAAATCATTGAAACAACGAAAAATACGAGTGAAATAGAAGTAACCAATCGTGATGATTCGCCAGCGATTATTTACGTTGATTTATTACAAAATGGTGAATTTTTAAGACAGTATGAAGGCGAAGCATTTCCAAATGGTTCAGTGGTATTTGAAATTGATGATTTAAAGTCAAATACAGAGTATTCATTTAAGATTACATCAATCTCATCAGACCATAGAGAATCAAATGTCGTGACGAGAGATATCCTAACAGAAAGTACGTTTTTTAACAAAGTTGGGAATATCTTTGTTCAGTCATTCAATGTATTGATAGCCATCTTTGAATTTATGGGATTGGCGATTGTTGCGTTGGCACCATTTGTCATTGTTGCGATCATTTTAGTGATTCCTAGTAGAATTCTATATTCGAAGTTCTTAAAAGACTACTTAAAGAACAAAAAAGCAAAGAGAGATGAAGCAATGAATCAAAAAACACAAGCAAGAATAAAACATGAAGAAGAACTAAAATATGCTAGAATGCAACAGCAAAAAGAAATCAAAGAAAGACATGACCATATGAAGAAAGAACAAAATAATCAATAAAGAATATTCGACAATATGTTCATTTTATAGAGAAAACTCACCCTACGTATCTAAACTTCAAAGTGTAGTGTTCGTGCAGTAATGTGAATATACACTTGGTTCTTATAAGAATCAGGTGTATAATGAACTATAGTCTATAGGAAAATGAATGGGTTAGATTATAGAAAGAGGTACACACATGGATGAAATTCGTTTTTCTGTTTTACATAAAAAAGATCTTAAAGGAAAAGAATATGTTGAATTAAGACCAGGTAAACATCGTAAGAAAAAGTTTCACCAATCATCGATTTATATTCCAACTGAAGTTTTTCTGATGTTTAAGGGTCTTATTTGGGAGAAATATCGTGAATATAGTCCAACAACAACCAATGCCATTTCGAGTCATGACTGGTTACGTATATTAGATGGTTTGAATGAATTTTTACAGGTGGCAAATACGGATATGACAATAGAACAATTAAAAGAAGCGTTGTATGTTAGACCACATCAAGAGTTGCCTAAGTATGAAGACTTTGCATCGTTTCGAGATGATATTATTGGGCTCATCAAAGAAATGGATCAATGGGTAAGAGAAACTACGCAGTCTGAAAGTTATGTTTCTATTTGTATCTAAAAAAAACAATGCATTTTTCATATTGTTTTTTTCTTAGAAATCCTCAAAATAATATAAGAAAAAGACCTCATTTTTTAATGAAGTCTTTTTGTTTGAGATTCTTATGAAGGTTGGAAAGCACCAAATAATACAAGCCAAGTAAGAATACTTTTCGCGACCAATGATAAAATAATATATCCTCGTTCACCATATAAGTAATCATTGAATTTCCCAATTCCTTTGTATTGTAAGACCATATTCACTGGGAAGGTATTAAAGGCAATAAAGTATGTCGCAATGATTGCCCATACAAAGCCAGGTACTTCTCCAGGATTTGGATTGACGAAGATATAAAAGGCAATAGCGACCCAAGGTGCTAACCCAATGATTGTACCAAAAATGAATGGCAACCAGTTGGTTTTTTCTTTGGTTTTGTCACGACCTTTGTTTAATAACTCCATATCCAATCCGAATAGGTTCATTCCTGCATTTGATAAAGCGATTAAAGCAATCAATGCAATATCTCTTACACCAAATAAAACAGAAATTAACACGATCATTAAAGAAGAACTTAACGCATATTCATACCATCTGAATTGGTTCATTCCTTCTTTTAAATCTTTGCGATACTTATCTTTCCATGGACCAGCAATGAGAAAGTGAAACAATGCTGAAATCAATAAGAAACTCGCAGTTAATGGTAAAAATGGTAGTGCAAATAATGTATCAGTTGTTGCCAATACAAGGCCACCAACTTCTGCATCAAAGGTTAAATAATTCCCAACAATATTGATTTTAAAATCGAATGTATCAGATAGTGTTGGATAAATAGCTAGTGCAAAAATCATCATTAACACACCTTGAATAAGGTGAACAAATCCCATTTTTTTGTTAAATGATATTAATCGATCAATTTTTGCGTCTTCATTTAGTGGTGTTGCTTTTACATCAGTACTCATAACATTCCTCCTCTTTGATAATAATTTACACTATATTTATAAAAATTACACATAAAATGCAATTATTTGTATTTCTTGAGAAATTCAATCGGAAAAACACAGAAAAACCGCACCCTTGATGGGTGCGGTTTGGGTTGAATATTATTAACTAGGTAAATAACTATTCGCAATTTCTGGGAAGAAGGTCGTGATGACAACAAATGCTAATAGCACAATGAAGATAAGTGATAAAAGTTTCTTCCCTGCTAGCAATTCAAGACCAACTAGACCAGCAAGTGCATAGATTAAGTATTGTTGAACAAGGTTGAAATAGCCTAGGATGTCCGCCATTCCTTCGAATGAGAAGTCAAATAATGTAGTCGCATTTTTTAAAGCATACAGCAAAATAATGATGAATCCTAAAATTGATGCCAAACCACTGTAAAGTTTTTTCATTGTTTCCTCCTTGTATTTGTTAATTTTATTATAAGTAAAAGTAACTGCATTTTCAAGAAACTTTTTATTGACCATCTTAAAATGGTATAATATCTGTGGTATAATAGATGAAAATGAAATAATATTTATTGCGAGGAGTGAAGTTGATGAAAGTGATGGGTATTGAGACATGTGGTACTTACAAAAAAGCGGTGAAATGGTTTAGAGAAAACAACATTGCTTTTGAGACTGTTGACTTAAGAAAGCACCCATTGTCAACAGAAGAAATTGAAAAATTTCATCAATTAAGTGGGTTACCAATTAAGAAGTTTTTTAATACATCTGGAAAAGTATATCGGGAACTTGATTTGAAAAACAAACAAACTTTATTATCAGATAAAGAAATATATCATTTATTATCAACTAATCCGATGTTGATTAAACGACCTCTGATTGTTGATGGTGATTATGTACGAACTGGCTTTCAAGAAGATGAATATCGTGCAAAGTGGTTATAATTTGAATGAAGAATTAAATACACTATTGAGGAGGATGCGCATGAAAAAGTGGACCTTGTTGTTCATCATATTGTTACTGATGAACATGAGTGGTTGTGAAGAAGAATATGTAGTGCGTCCGATCACGCGTGATGAAGATTATTTTGAGGTGTATTATGAGGGAGAAGAATACACTATTATGAGACAAATAGAAATTGACACAGATGCAATTTATCCGATGATTGCTTATGGTGTTGGTGATGGATACTTTTTAGGCGCATATCACCGAAATCATTATTATGTAGAGTATGACAAGGAATATTATTATTTAGACGATGGTGTAAGATTAGGATTGTATACTGGTGAAGATTTAAAAGAAGTGGGAATCGAACAAATGAGTTATATGTGTCATGTTGATGAAGAAAAATAAGGAGGAATAGGGATGGACAAAAAAAGGATTGATATTGGTTTCATTTTTATCGGTTTGATTGGCATGGTGATTCTTTCAGCTCTCGCCATCATTGATTCTCAAGCGACAGATATTGGTTCTGGGGTTATTGTACAACTGTTTTTTGTTGCTTTGTTTGTTGGGGGATATATATCCTATAGTTTTAAAGATAAACAAAATAAATAGGTGATATCATGATAAAATTGGTGATATTTGTTGCGATGATGATCTTGATTGCGTTAATGGTGATCATTGTGATGTATCGAAAAAGGAAAAACTTGAGCGTTATCATCTTAGGAGGATTTAACTTAATATTACTATATATAGGGTCATATTTTGTCTATCAGTACATCTATCAAAATAATGTGTTACACCCTTATTGTGATATTGATCCGCTATGTATGAATGAAAATGGGATGCTGATGATGTTTGGGTTATTTTTCTATGGGTTGTTGTTGATTGGGATGATAACGATGGCAATCTTGGTGACCTCAATCAATCAAAAACAACATAAGATTCGTTAACTATGATGAAAAGAAGTTTGTGAAACTTCTTTTTTTGTTTCACTTGCTTTTTGTTTTTAGAAGGGTTATAATCAAAATATAAACATTAGTTTAAATTATAACAAAAGTTTGAGGTGAAGAAATGAAACTCAGTGATAATGAACAATTGGTGCTTGATTTATTGAGAAAAGATCCTTATGTTTCACAACAGTATATGGCAGAAAAGTTGTCTTTATCAAGACCAAGTATCGCAAATCTGATTTCTGGGTTACAAGAAAAAGGAATCATTTTAGGGAAGCCTTATGTCTTAAGAGAAATCGATTATGTGACTTGTATTGGTGGCGCAAATATGGATTATACTTTTCGGCTTGAAGACGAAATGATGATGGGTACAAGTAATCCAGTGAAATCTTCGGTGTCTTTTGGTGGTGTGATTCGTAATGTTGCGGAAAACATTGCGAGACTTGGGGAAGATGTGTCCTTGATGACGCTTGTTGGTGATGATGTGCATGGTGAGGAGTTGCTTGTGAAGAATGGGGTGTTGATGGAGACATTTGCCTCAAGTAAAATTCGGGGTGAGTCTACTGGTGGCTATTATTCTATTTTAGGAGAAGACGGCAATATGGCCGTTGGTTATGCGGATATGTCAATCAATGAGAAGATGGATCGATCTTGGATTTTATCACATCAAAAACATCTACATATGAGTAAATGGATGATTGCTGATACGAATATGTTACAAGAAGCGCTTGATGCGTTGCTTACGTTTTCTATTAGTGAAGAAAAACCACTAGCGATCATTGGTGTTTCATCACCAAAGATGAAACACATGCCAAATGAGTTACATGGACTACATTTGTTGATTTGTAATATGGATGAATCACAAACGTATTTTCAAACAAATGAAACAGATCCTCATAAGTTGATGACTTTATGGTTGAATAAAGGGATTAAGAAAGTTGTGATTACTTTAGGCAAAGAAGGTTCGATTTATGGTGAAAAAAGCATCGTAAAAAGGATGAAACCTTACATCGTAGATATGGAAGAGATTGTTGATACTACTGGCGCAGGTGATGCGTTTAGTGGGGCGTTGCTTTTCGGTTTGATTAAAGGACTTTCTTTTGAAGAAAGTGTCAAGCTAGGAACAGTGAGTGCGAGCAATACAATTCAATGTGCTTTTTCTGTAGATCCAAATTTATCTTATAAACAATTACAAAAGGAGTGTAAAACATATGAACAAATATAATCAGTTTTTAAGTTTTAAACCAGAAGTAAAAGAAGCATTAGAACAAGGATTACCTGTGGTGGCATTAGAATCGACTATTATTTCACATGGTATGCCTTATCCTGAAAATGTCAAGATGGCAAAAAAAGTAGAAGACATCATTCGCAGTGAAGGGGCAGTACCGGCAACGATTGCGATGATGAATGGACAAATTAAAATTGGGCTAAGTGATGATGATTTAGAAACACTTGCCAAAGCAAGTGATGTAGTCAAAGTCTCAAGAAGAGATATTGCGAGTGTTCTCGCTCGTAAAGTTATAGGAGCGACAACGGTTGCTTCTACGATGATTTGTGCAGAGATGGCAGGGATTCAGTTCTTTGTGACTGGTGGAATTGGTGGAGTCCATAAGGGTTATGAAGAAACATTGGATGTTTCGGCTGACTTAGAAGAACTAGCGAATACCAATGTCTGTGTGATTTGTGCAGGGGCGAAAGCGATTTTAGATTTACCAAGAACGATGGAATATTTGGAGACAAAAGGTGTCAGTGTCGTTGGTTATCAAACAGATATCTTACCTGCTTTTTATACAAGAGAGTCAGACATTACCTTAAGACATAGTGTATCTAACGCCGAAGAACTCGCAAGTATGGTGCATGCGAAAAACTTGCTTGAATTAAAAGGTGGATTACTTGTCGTGAATCCAATTCCAAAAAGTGATTCTTTAGATGCCTCATACATCAATGAGATCATTGATCGCGCAGTTGCCCAAAGCAAAGAAGAAGGAATCTTAGGAAAAGACGTAACCCCATATTTGTTAAAGAAAATTGTTGAAGAAACCAAAGGTAAAAGCTTAGAAGCAAATCTCGCACTTGTCTACAACAATGCACGCGTTGGTGCATTGATTGCAAAAGCATACAACGATTTAACATAAGGGAGAATGATGTTGATGAACTTAGTTGTTCCAAATAGATTACAAGCGGGCGATAAAGTTGCTTGTGTATCCTTATCATGGGGAGGCGCAGGTGATGATGATTTAAGGTGGCGTTATGAATTAGGAAAGAAACGCTTGGTTGAAGAGTTTGGATTAGTGGTTGTGGAGATGGAGCATACGTTAAAAGGAACAGACTATGTATACCATCATCCAAAAAAACGCGCAGAAGATTTGATGAATGCATTTTTGGATAAAAGCATCAAAGCAATCTTTTCGACGATTGGTGGCGATGATACAATACGGATGCTTCCTTATATTGATTTTGATGTCATCAAAGAACATCCGAAGATATTTCTTGGATATTCTGATACAACGGTGAACCATTTTATGTGTTTAAAATCTGGGCTTAGAAGTTATTATGGACCGTCTATATTGGCAGAGTTTGCGGAGAATGTCTGTATGTCTCCTTATACGAAAGACTATGTGAAGAAGACGTTATTTTCAAATAAAGTGGTTGGTGAAATCACTGCTTCAGATGAGTGGGTTAGTGAACATCTCCGTTGGGAAGAAAAAAACAAAAATCAAAGAAGAAAAACATCTCCTAATCAAGGACCAATGTTGTTACAAGGACGTGGGATTGCTCGTGGGCCTTTAATTGGTGGATGTATGGATGTCCTTGAGATGATCAAGGGTACAAGTTTGTGGCCAGAAAAAGAAATGTTTGATGGCGCAATTTTGTTCTTTGAGACGTCAGAAGAAACGCCATCACCAGACTTCATCAAGTATTGGTTGCGTAATTATGGTGCGATGGGGATATTTGATCAAATCAATGGAATCATCATTGGTAAACCTTTTGATGAGAAATATATCGATGAATATAAAGAAACATTTGTACAAGTAGTAAGTGAAGAGTTTCAACATCCAGAATTACCAATATTGTTTAATTTAAATTTTGGTCATACTGCGCCAATGTTTGTTATTCCTTATGGTGCGAAAGGAACCATCAATTGTGAAAGTGTCACTTTTTCAATTGATGAGTCATCTGTGAGATAAAAAATACAAAACATTATTGAAATGGTCAATCATTTGGTATACTACTTGTAGGAGGTGCATTATGAGTAAACTATATGAACGTTTATCTTCATTAACACCGCTTTTACAAGGAAAACAAGTGAACTATTTGCCGATGATGGTCGGTGCGCTTAAAAACGAGGGAATTGACGAATCACGTATTAAAGAACTGGTGGACAATTTTATCAAGAAAATGCCAGTTGGTGATTTGGGTGAAAAGCTTTATCCAAAAAGTATGTTTGATGAATATTACATTCATAAAACAAATTTTTATCTTGGTCAATTACGAGTAAAATCATTTGATGTGTTGTTTCACCAAATCCTTGATACGGAACATGATTTAAGTGCGAGTTATGAGTTTGCGGGTCTTTTAAGACTAATGTATGCTTTAAGAAGTGAAGAAGAGTTGCCACTCGCTGAGGCACTTGCGTTTTTCGATCTTAGCGCGATGAAAAAACAAGTAGAAATAGAACATACAATATCTTTTGAGAAACTTAAAGAGAGATTAATAAAGAACTATGAAAAGCATTCTTCAAGAAAGAATCTTGTGATTTTGATGAATCTTTTGACACTTGCTAGATTAAAAAGTTATTTACCAAACTTTGAAGAAGTATTGGAAAGATACTTTATTGTATCTAGTGATGTACCACTAGAAAGTGAAAATCTTTACCCTTCACTGACAGAAATCAAAGAAGCAAAAATAGATTCTTTTGATGATATGTTGTTGATGATTATGCATGATTTACTGAATAATAAATAGGATGAAAACGAAGAATTTTTCTTCGTTTTTTTAATATCATTTGAAAGTTTGAATGATAGCGGTTACAATATGTATAGGAGAGTGATGTTATGAGTCAAGAACATGAAGTTAAAGGATTGTATAAAATTATTGATTTGATTAAATTTAGGGAGACACCTGGTGTGCGTTTTGATATTTTGCCAAAAAGTATATTAGAAGGTACTGCTGGTGTAGACCGTGTAATCCATGATAGTTTCGCTATTTCACCTGGTCCTATTGGTGATGTAAAAAGACCATGGTATATGCATACCCATCAAAGTGATCATTTGATTGTCTTACATGGTAAACGTTATGTTGATCTTTATAGTGTTGAACATGGAAAGATTGAACAATTTGTGGTTGAGCCTTCAAGAATTTTTAAGAATGGTGAACTGATTTGTGATTACCCAGCGATTTTAAGTTGGCCAAGAGAAGTCTTTCACCGTATTGAAAGCAAAGAAGAAGGTAGTGCTTCAATCAATTTCGCTTTTCGTTATGAAGGACTTGATCCAAAAACGAACTTTAGTATTTATCAGTTAGATGTAGAGAGTGGACAATACGAAGTAGTTAGAGAAGGACATAAAGATCAATTCATTTAAAATAGTAGATGTGAATCTACTATTTTTGTTGAGTCAAAATGTTATAATAAATTAAGGAGTGAGATAATGAAGAAGATTGAGCTAGAACAGTTTTTGGATGCGAAATTTTTGGGAAATGTAAAAATATCACCAAGTCAAGAACGCTTTGCATTTTTGGCATCAATGGCTGACTTAGATAAAAATGAATACCACCATACGCTATATTTAGGTGAACAAGGTAAGACAAAGAAGATGCGTACTTTTGGGAAAAATAGCGGATATTTGTTTTTAGATGAAGAGCGTTTATTGGTTGATTTACAAAAAGTCAAAAAAGAAGAAAAAGCATTGAAAGAAGAAGCGAAAAAAAGTTTTTATTATTTAGATATCAAAACCAATACATTATCTGTTGCGTTTACTTTACCCTTTAGAGCGAACTTAGAAGCACGTATAAGTAATGATGTGGTGTTGTTATCTAGTATGATGACGACTGATGAACATGTGTTATTAGAAGGAACAGATGAACAAAGAAAAGCATTTTTAAAGACAGAGAAGAAAGAAGCATTGTATGAAGATATTGATGAGTTGCCTTACTATTTTAATGGACAAGGTTTTACGGCCAATAAGGTAAAACAATTGTTTTTATATCATATCAAAGAAGCGCGCATCACGCGCATCTTTGAGAAGGATTTTCATGTAGGTACTTATACCTTATCAAGTGATTTTAACAAGATTTACTATACGGGGAAACATCGTGAAAAAGTGAAGACCTTTACATCAAAGATTTATCAATATGATGTATTATCTGGCAAACATAAGGTGATGTATGATTCCCTTGATTATAACATTGTGATGTTAAAAGAAGTAAGCCAAAAGTTGGTTGTTGCGGCAAAAGATATGGCATCATTTGGGATGAATGAAAATGCTGATTTTTATCGTTTAAAAGATGGGAAACTTACACTTCTTAGTAAATTCGGAGAAGCAATTGGGAATTCTGTTGGAACAGATATGCGTTTGCTTGGAAGTGAACAAAGTGTAGTGCACGAAGATGCACTCTATTTTGTGGCAACATTGGATGATTATACGGAAGTATATCGTTTATCTTTGGAGGGAGACTTATCACCTGTTTACCGCATGCCTGGAGCAATTGATGCATTGTTTGTGACTAGTGGAGAACTATATATCATGGGGATGAAAGATCAAAAACTACAAGAGGTATACAAATTAGATTTAGAAAAGCAAAAACTATTGATGGTGACAAGACTTAATTCGAATTTGTTGTCTAAGTATTATGTGGCGAAACCGAAAAGAGTGCTTGTGCGAAATGAATTTCATGATGTGCTTGGGTATGTTTTATTACCAAAAGATTATGATAAAGAAAAACAGTATCCCGCTATTTTAGATATTCATGGTGGACCTAAAACGGTGTATGGAACAATCTATTATCATGAGATGCAGTATTGGGCGAATATGGGGTATTTTGTTTTCTTTGCGAACCCACGTGGATCTGATGGACTTGGAGACACGTTTGCCGATATTAGAGGTAAATATGGAACGATTGACTATGAGGATTTAATGGATTTCACCGATAAGGTATTAAAAAAATATCCCGCAATTGATCAAACAAATTTATTTGTGACTGGTGGGTCTTATGGTGGATTTATGACAAACTGGATTGTTGGACATACAGATATCTTTAAAGCCGCGGTGACGCAGCGTAGTATCTCGAACTGGATTTCTTTTTATGGTACGAGTGATATTGGGTATTTCTTTGCGAGTGACCAAACGGATGGCCATCCGTTATTAGATATGGACAAGCTTTACGAACAATCGCCAATAAAATATGCGATGAACATCAAAACGCCACTGCGTTTTATTCATAGTGATAAAGATTTGCGTTGTCCAATCGAACAAGCGCAACAGCTATATGCGGTATTGAAAACAAACAATGTTGATACGGATTTGATTTGGTTTAAAGAAGAAACCCATGAACTATCAAGAAGTGGAAAACCTCAAGCAAGAATCAAAAGATTGAACGATATTACTGAGTGGTTTGAAAAATATCGTAGTTGACTTTATGATAAAAAAATTGATGTTATAATAAAAGTTGAGGAGAGTGATTAGATGGATAATTTTCGTTTCTATAGTCCAACTGAATTTATTTTTGGAAAAGATACGGAACAAGAAGTAGGAAAAAGATTATTACAAGAAAACGTCAAAAAAGTATTCCTTCATTATGGTGGAGGTAGTATTAAGAAAAGTGGTCTTTATGACACTGTCGTTGATTCCTTGAAAAAAGAGAAGATTGAATATGTCGAACTAGGTGGGGTAAAACCTAACCCAGTAGATTCTCTTGTATATGAGGGAATTGAACTTTGTAAAAAAGAAGATGTTGATTTCATTTTGGCTGTTGGTGGAGGTAGTGTCATTGATTCTGCCAAAGCGATTGCGGCTGGTGTCAAATATGATGGTGACTTTTGGGATTTCTTCGATGGGAAAGCACGTGTAAAAGATAGTTTACCTGTGGCAACCATTTTAACAATTCCCGCTGCGGGAAGTGAAGGATCAAGCGCTACTGTCATTACAAAAGAAGATGGTGGATTGAAAAGAGGAATGGGTTCTAATTTATTGAGACCCGTATTTTCCATCATCAATCCAGAGCTTACTTACACATTACCAATGTGGCAAACTGCCGCAGGGATTGTTGATATGATTTCGCATATCTTTGAACGTTATATTACAAGATCAAGAGATGTTGTTTTAACAGATCGTTTGATGGAAAGTACATTGATTTCAATTATGGAAGCTGCGCGCACGATTATTGAAGACCCTGAAAATTATGAGGCACGCGCAACAATTTGTTGGGCTGGAACGATTGCGCACAATGGTGTATTAGGAGTTGGACGTGAAGAAGAGTGGACAACACATGGACTTGAACATGAGTTAAGTGCATTATATGATATGACCCATGGTGCTGGTCTTGCGGTACTGTTCCCTGCGTATATGCAATATACTTTATTACAAGATGTCGACAGATATTACCGATTGGCTACTGAAGTGTTTGGTGTTCCGCATAACTATGATCATAAAGAAGATACAGCGATGGAAGGTATTGTTCGCTTAGTTGGATTCTTTATTGAAATAGGCATGCCTACGACATTAGAAGAAGCTGGTGCGAAGAAAGAAGATATTCCGAAGTTGATTGAAAAATTAAAAATCAATAATGGAGAATCTTTTGGACAGTTTATGAAATTAACACTTGATGATGCACGAAGAATTTATGAACTTGCAAGTGAAGAATAAAGATGATAAACGATGCTTCGGCGTCGTTTTTTCTTTCGATATTGGCTAAAATATTATATAATTGATGTGTTGGAGGTGCGTTTATGGAACGTGATATGTATATCATCATTAAGCAGTATTTGGAATCATTTGACTTTACAGTGAAAGCAGAAGTGAATGATATAGACATTATGGCTGTAAAGAATGAGGATATAATACTGATTGAAATGAAAACACAATTAAATACCAATTTAATGGCACAAGGTATCAAACGAAGTGCGTTAAATGATTCTGTCTATTTAGCGATTCCTAGACCTTCAAGCAAAGTGATTAGATCTACGTTATTCAAAGACAAATGCTTGATTTTAAAACATCTTGGATTAGGTTTGTTGTTGGTTGATGTAAAGAAAAATGAAGTAGAAGTGTTTCTTGATATGAAAGATGGACAAGTGAGAAAAAGAAAAAAGAAACGAAAAGCATTGTTAAAAGAATTTCAATCACGTAAAACAGCACACAATGTTGGTGGTGTCTCAAAAACAAAGATTGTGACTGCCTATAAAGAACTTGCTTTGTTGGCACTTGATTTTATAAGAGATGGGGAAAAATCAACAAAAGAGTTAAGAGATTATACAAAACGAAAAAAGGTCGTAGACATTTTACAAAAGAATTATTATGGATGGTTCGTCAGAGTGTCTAGGGGTGTTTATGATTTAACGTATGCAGGTAGAAACGCATTGAATGAATATGCTGAAGTTATGAAGGAGTTAAGGATGGTGCATAATGAGGAACAACAAAGTGAAGATTGATCAACTGTTTAATGAATATCCCCATAATCGCCCAATCATCTTTACTTGTTTAGAAGGGCAATATTCATGTGAGTTAATAGAAGATGAGGATTATGTAATCTTATTCACACCATTTGATTATCACTATGTTGCGGGAAAGGTACCAAGTGATGAGGAGCTTTTTCTTACACATATCACTGAATATATTAAGAACCATCAAGTTGATGAGTTTGTTTTGTTTGGACCTAATATGGAATGGGAACGATTTTTAGAAGTCGTTTTTCAAAAGATACATGGTGTGATTGATGCTCGTTATCTTTATCGCCTAGATGAAGAAAAATATCAGGCAGATGAACAGTTTCATGACTGTATCATCGAAGAAATTGATGATGATTTATCAAACAAACCTTTGTTACAAGCAACAATCAAAAAAGGAAATGAAAAGGTATCTTTTGCGACTGCGTTGATGGTGGGAGATCATCAGGCTGAAATTGATGTGTATACAAAAGATCCTTTTAGGAGAATGGGACTTGCATATAAAGTTAGTAAGAAATTGATTGATGAGTTATTGAGAAGAAAACTTGTTCCTAATTGGTGTTGTTGGAGAATAAAAGCTTCTTCACAACAACTTGCGAAGAAGCTTGGGTTTGTCTTTGAAAGAGAAATCAAGGCATTTGTTTGGGTGAAAGATTGAAAGAGAGTTTTGTTATGATTTGGTAAAGTAGTTTATAAAGCATATCGCTGCGTGATATAATATCTAAGAGGTGATTTTTGTGAAAATAATTATTACTGGTGCAAATGGAACACTTGCACCTTATATCATCAAAGTCTTGGAAAAAGAAGAGGTTGATGTCACAATTTGGGACCGTGATATTATACCAGTTGATGATCAAAAAAAGATTGATGCGTTTATTGATCAAGTGAAACCTGATTATTTTTTGCATATCGCTACTGGGCCACTTGACTGGGTCAAAGAAATTGTAAGAACTGTGAAGCGACATCATATACCATTGTTATTTACTTCAACTGTGAGTGTCTTTAGTGATAATCAAAGTGGACCGTTTGATGTAGATACAAAACCCCTGAGTGAAAGTGATTATGGTTTGTATAAACAAGCTTGTGAGGATTATATCACCAGAGAATATGGTGGATACAGTGTTATCTTAAGACTGGGATGGCAAATAGCGCTTGAACCAGTGAAAAATAATATGCTCGCATATTTGGTGAATGAGCATCATGTTGATGCTTCAACTTCGTTCATTCCAGCAACGTCTTTTATGCATGAAAGTGCAAAGGTGATTGTGGATTTGCTAGAGGATTTTTCACCAGGACTCTATCAGTTTGATCAAAATATCGATGATTGGTCTTTTTATGAAATAGCGAGTAAACTAAAGGAACTGTTTGATCTAGACATCGAAATTACGAAAGTTGATGAGCCAGTAATCAATAGTAGGATGATCAATAATGGTATCAAGGAGAAATCCTTGGAAGAGACAATGAGTAAGTTAAAAGAGGCTGTAAAGAAATAGGACAGCCTGAATAGAAAGTTTTCCACGTGGAAA